>Ga0209847_1000010_pt1 | contig 224752 bp, 168 predicted proteins | sample OrgsoiDNA_201060_FD_185808 | JGI IMG/M metagenome (GOLD analysis project Ga0209847, IMG submission 185808) | Permafrost soil microbial communities from the Arctic, to analyse light accelerated degradation of dissolved organic matter (DOM) -... | ecosystem: Environmental > Terrestrial > Soil >... | reverse complement strand
GTGCCGAAGTGGCGAAATCGGTAGACGCAGTTGACTCAAAATCAACCGCCGCAAGGCGTGCCGGTTCGATTCCGGCCTTCGGCACCATTAGTATGTAAATAGACCTCAACTGAGGTCTTTTTTTATGCCTAAAATCCAGTCCCCGCAAGGCTCCTCTCGCTTTTTCAACCTGATTCAAACTACATCAACTTACTGATGTGGGTACATCTGGGGATATATCCCGGTTCGATAATGTTTGTACCCACACAGAACCTTTGAAAGGATATTCAACATGGCTCTGAGTGATGTGAAGGTTCGTACAGCTAAGCCTGAAGCTAAAGCGTATAAGCTCACAGATGGCGATGGCATGGTGTTGCTGGTTCATCCTAACGGTTCAAAGTATTGGCGCTTATGTAGTGGCATAGTGAATTTGGCCACCTGAATAGTAGCAAACCGTGGATATCCACGAAGATGCGGATGGATAACGGGCCGGAACTGATATCACTGGCTCTGGCACAATGGGCCGAAGAGCATGGCGTGATGCTGGAATTTATCAAGCCCGGTAAGCCAACACAGAATGCGTTTATAGAACGGTTTAACTGAACGTACCGGACCGAAATACTGGATTTTTATCTGTTCAGAACACTGAATGAAGCACGGAAAATAACGGAACGCTGGCTGAATGAATATAACAGTGAGCGGCCTCATGAATCGCTGAATAACCTGACGCCGGAAGAATACCGGCTGATGGCTGAGAAACCGGAAATCTCAAAAAGTGCCTGGAACTAAAGCTGGAATACTTACAATGCTGGCGCTGGGTATATACCCAGAAGTAACGTTTTCACTGACATAAACACTCTTCATTAGGTATCTATTATGAGGCAAAAAAGTGTCTATAAAACCCGGGTCTATTCAGTTAGTCCGTTTGATTTTGTGAAAAAAATTTGGGGTCCGAAATAAATAGGATCTATGACAACTTGAGTAATTGACTATAAATAATATCAACCGGGAACCGTGATATGTTCCCGGGATTTTGTATCGGTCATGAAGCGTTAAATAGCTCTGAATTGCTGGCATAAGGTACTTTGCCGGATGGGACAAGTTTCGCTGCGGCATTTAAATGTATATCTTGATCGTCAAAGAAAATGTGAGGTTTAAAGGCCTGAAGTACCTTGGTTTTTTCAACCCCGCCAAGGAAAAAGGCTTCGTCAACATACACACCCCAACTCCTGAGAGTTTTAATTACCCTCATTTCTGAGGGGCTGTTTCTAGCGGTAACTAAAGCAATACGCACAGGAGAATATTCCATTCGAGTAGGTAGACGGTCTTGAAGTTTCGCTAGTTTTTTTAGCAGAGTAGCGTAGGGGCCTTCGGCCATTGGGATATCTTGTTGAGCATCTTCTTGTGCGTGGAAAGCTGCCATACCCTGAGTTTTGTAGACCAGCTCACTTTCATCTGAGAAAAGGACTGCATCACCATCGAAAGCAATGCGAACTTGCCCTTCAGGGATTTCGGAAGAGCCTGAAGGTGGGTCTTTTAATATTGCAGCGGCACAAAATCGAGAGTCGATGACTTTTTGTGCATCCTCTACGCTAGTTGTTAAAAACAGATCAACATCGAAGGCGTCAAGATAGTCAGCGACCGTTTCGCCCGCTGTGAAGGCAGAGCGGGTGATATCTAGCTTGTCGTGGCGAATTGTATTTAGAACTCGGATACCGGTGTCGGGGCTATTGCGCGACATAACGACGACTTCAACCAGAGATGATTTATCATTCGGTTGACGATACTGGTTCAGACCCAGAAGCGCCTTGACTAAAGGATAACCTGTTCCAGGTTGTAGAGGTTGATTCTCGTGTTCCAGCATGTAGGCTCGATACTTTTCAATGGCGCTGTCAGGATCGGTCACATAGATGTCACGAAATATCTGATCAGATTCGCTCATATCAAAAAGAGCCGTGGCACTAATGCCAATTACAAGCGTATTACTCAAGTCTAGAGGCATTTTTTACTCCTGCTGGATGTGACATAGAATAATGAATTATTTGCCCAATGTTAAATATTGAGAAGCAGTACTGTATATTTATTGGGTAAGCAAATTAAATATAGTTTGACTAACCGGTTCAAGCCTTTAAAAAGGCTGTGCATGGGCCAAGAAACAGAAATTTAATCTCAGAGGCTCCCCTGCTTTAATTAGTGGCTTGCTTCTAATTCATAAGCGGAATTTAACATCTATTTTACTTGTTAATCACCGGTTAGTGCCCCATTCTTATTACCCACTATCATGATTTAAAAATTATGGAAATTAGCTTATCCGATAGGAGCCATCGCTCATTGGCGCACCATCAGTTTCTGCATCTCTTTCAAACATCATTCTAATACTCGTTTCAAGAACATCTGCATTTGCCTCACTTTGTTCCTTTTTCAAGGCCGCTTGCAGTTGCGATATGTCACCTGCGCAGTCGCCCATTGGCCAGAGTGCTGCACGCGCTAAATTTCTCTTTCGTGACATGAGTCCTTGAAGCAAACAGTCAAAAGAATGCTCCTGATAACCTGCATGGATCGCCATGGGCATATGGATCTGAACTGGATACTTTTGTCCGATGCGGTGAACTCGGTCATTACATTGCTCTTCAACAGCAGGATTCCACCAGCGAGATAGGTGAATAACGTGAGTGGCGGCAGTTAATGTCAAACCTGTTCCTGCCGCTTTGGGACCGAGAACTAATAAGTCAAAGCCCCCATCCTGTTCAAGATGACGCTGGAATTTACGTACAATAGCCTGACGCTTTTGGATAGGTGTATCGCCATTTATGTGAGCAATTTCCTCAAGGCTAAACTCCTGTCGTGCTAACTCCATAAAGCGGAATTGCATCTTTCGATGCTCAATGAAAACCAGGACACGTTCACCTTTTGATCTAATTTGATGCAGAATTTTAAAGCATGCAGTCAGGCGAGCAGAAGCATCGATAAAACTCTGACTGTTCCCACTCATCTCCATCGCCGGGTGAACCGAAACGCCACGTATATGCTGTAGCATTTTCAGTGCTGCGCCAGGACCTCCTTGCGAAAGTTTGAGCCGGGCGGTTTCGTAGGCAATTGCCTGCCCTTCAGGCATTAAGCGAGGATGCAGAAAACGTGTTTTAGAGGGCAGCTCTTTCGCAACGTCATCTTTTAAACGACGAAACGCTAAAGGCGGTAGCTGATTGCGAGGTTCAAAAACCTGCTGATAGAGTTGAAGCATATTCTGTTCATCAGGTTCGCTGTACAGGCTATTGAAATTACGTAACGTATCCAGAGACCCGGGGGCCAGTTGATCCATGACTGCCCACAAGTCACTTGTTGTATTCTCAATAGGTGTGCCTGTAAGGCCAATTCGATAGTCAGCATTGATGGCTCGTGCGGCACGGGCGCGAAGCGAATCAGGATTTTTTATTGCCTGGATTTCATCAAAAACAACGGCTGAGAAATGAATTTTCGCAAGGGAATGCTGATAATTGGTGAGCGTTGTGTAAGTTGTTAATATCCAGAATCGATGGCCTTTACCCTCTTCAATCGCTTCGTGTAGCTGCCGAAAATTCAGTAAGGGAGTGCCATCTTTCGTCTCAACACCTTTAGCATCGAAATTTTTATACTGACTTAATGATGAACCATATAGTCGGAGCAAATGTCCGAGCCCTTCGCCATCGGTATGTTGTGCTACCTCTGCATTCCAATTTTCCAGCAGGGATGTGGGTGCCACAATTAATATCGGTCCGCGTTCTTTATTGCTGGCAGTATTGACTTGGTTGTTCTCTTTTAACCAGCGAAGAAATGCAATGGTTTGAAGCGTTTTACCCAATCCTTGTTCATCTGCGTTCAAGATGCCAGGCATCCCTGACTTCCAGGAAGTAAGTTGCAGGCTAAAGCTTTCTAGCTGATGCAATCGTAATGCGGTTTTAACGCCTGCAGGCAATTTATCGTCGATAAATACAGGACGTTTTGTAAGGTCCGGTCTCCAGGATATTTCCTCAAAATTATCTTTGGTATCCAGGATAACCGTAGCAGCAGGTAGGTTATCAACTGTGGGCTTATCTTTTTTTTCTGTTATTTCTGTCGAGCCTTCCATCTCTTTAAGATCAGCCAATCGTTTTTCAAGTGCGCCTAACGTGTCTTCGGCAGCTTTGATTGGATAAGAAGCGACCTCAATTTCCTGTTGGGATGCATCTATAGCAATACGTATTTGCTCGCAGACATTTGCGAGCGCCTGGCTATCCATCGCATCAATAATTTTGGCCAGGGCGTCGGGGATTACCTCTGGTAACCAGGTTGTTTCGCCAGTCATGTGAGCAGAAACAGCAACTTTTTGATAAAGAAAAATACCTTTAACGCGTTCGGAATATTCAACGGTTTCAATAAAAGCGGGACCTGAAGCGGCTTCAATAGCTTCTTCCTCGCCGACCTCATCGAGCCCATCCAGCTTACCTGATTGCCTGAGATATTTTTCAACAGCATCGGTAATTGCAGGTCGTGGGTTTGCTATAAAAGCACGTCGTTCTTCAGGTGCAGACTTTTGTTTCTGTACCATGATGTCAAGAATAGGGCGTGCGCTTCGGTCAATGACCAGATAATTACCTTCACCAACACGATAAGCGGAAAGAGTCCCTTGAGTTCTGACACGCTGCTGGAAACGACGTAAAGTTTGTTCACGTAACTCACCTGCAGCTTCGCTGACAGCTTCTCCGTTATTTTCAAGTTCTTCTATGTTCCTGTCAGAAAAAGGGACTATCTCGAAATCGTCAGCGCCATTTGCGCTGCTGGAAATAGAAAAACGATCAGCAATGCAGACTTCTAAACCCTGCATAAAATCGGTCATCGATACCCTAACGGCATTGATCTCATTTCCCATCTGGATGCCGGGATCGAGAGACTGCCTGAAACGAGCCAGCGATTCCCAGTCGGATGCTTCACCGCCGCCTGGTGTAAATTTTTCCGCGACTTCAATGGCCTCCATCATCCACAATGGCAACCGGCGTAACCCCTGAGATGTAGCTAAAATTGCCCCTGTTCGTTGTGGTATTTGGCGAACACCGTTGCGTAGCCATTCATACTGTAAACGAAAAGTATCGCTACCTAATGAACCTTCAATGTCAGTTTTTAATGTCAGATCGACAAGAGGGGGTAAGCACAAATTCTGTGCTGTTTCTGAGTCAAGCAGGCCAGCCAGCCGATGACTCATTTGTATAGAGTCGTGACTTATGTACAAAGGTTCTTCAAATTCTTCCGCCAGGGCTTTCAGATCAGCTATAGCGAAAGCTAAGGAGCGATCGTTATGTGTGAGGCCAGATAATGTTGCGGATTGCTGCCGTTTAAACAGACGGCTGATTAAACTCTGTTTTTCTTCAGCGATATTCAGAGTGATCGTTTCTGCATTATGATTGAAGGTAAATATCATGACAGATACTCAATTTGTTCACGCACTTTATCCTGCCAGCCGCTCAAATGTGGAATAGCAACTGTGTTCGGTAGCATACGGATTTGTTCGCAATTGTATTTTAATTGGTACAGTTCTGGGCTGTATTTATTAGCACTTCGGAAAATATGAACTTTATAACTGTGTGAACCTTCAATGACGATGCATTTACCAATTTGTAAAATGAGCAATGAGGTTTTATCACGATTACCAAGTGCCGTTTGAATTCCAAAGTTCAGCGTTGAAGAGTCCCTCATAGAACCTTTCATTTCTTTTGCTTTTAAGGAGGCCATCCTGCTAAATGCCACCCACGCTGCAGTGATTTTCCCTTGGTTATAAAGCCCTAACCAAAATTCCCGCCGTGGTTCCCACATATGGCTGTCTTCAACTTTTGAGACCACATCCAGGAAGAACAAAATGTTCTCACGTGTCAGCCAGTTGATGATGAGGTTACGGCATTGTTTATCTACGCTACCCCATACTCCACCGCGACTCAGGCGTGGATCTTGGTACAAAGCTACAAGTGTTTCAGTCAGAAAACGTGAGAGTTTTTCGTCGGGTTGCTTATACAGCCAATGTGATAACAACGCATTGATAGCCTCAGAAGCGCCATCCATTAACGCGTTACTTTTGCCATCGGGTTTCAACCAGGAAAATAGCTTCTCAATAGCTGCTTTTTCATGTAATTCAGGCCTAAGCAATGCGATATACGCCAGATGAGCATGCGACATTAAACCCGGCTCGTGCGGGCGTGTGATGCCAAATTGTTTGAGCTCTTTCCACGGTGAGTCCATCATCACCATTTTTTCGGCCAGCGCTTGATGTGCCTGCTTAGCATCAAAGAATTGAGGCAATTGTTCGATAACATCTTTCCATTTATCGCTCATGTGCTCGCTGGCGATATCAAGACAGTTTATAATTTTGGTTGTGTGCGCTGAACCAGGTTCGTAGCTGCGGATGTATGCCGAAATCATTGCGGAAATAAAGGATGATGAGTCCGTAACAATAGTTTCCCGCAGATAAAACTCTTGCAGCGCGGTAAAGTCGTCTTGAGTTCTGAATTCTTTATCAAAAACAATCGGTGCACCGGAGCAGATGAATGACATTTTCACCTCATCCCATTGCCAGCTCTCTACATACGTAAGAAGCTTGCGTAAAACCTTTTCACGATCGCGTTCGGCAATATCTTTGACTACGTCTGGCCAGCGCTCATGAATGGCTTGAATCTTGGCCGATAAACCTTTTGATACCGCTATTGCTGGCTTGAAAACGGCGACTGGCTTCAGAAAGATATCGCTCAATTTCATGGCATGCTCTTCTTCAACGGTTCAATCAGACGCTTACGAATGTCTTCAATTTCCGCAGCATTTGCTGGAGTATGCATAATAATGCGAAGATCGATGCGACGATTCATTGCCATATTCTGTTGTGTGTCGTTAGGGCGAACAGGGCGCATTTTACCGTACCCCGCAACCGAAAGAACTGGCTGATGCCGCATATTGAAATGTGCGACCAAATCCGGTGCAGCCGCAAGCATGCTGGTAAATGTCGTTATTGCACGATTAGTCGAAAGATTCAGGTTATAAACATCATCACCTTTCGAGTCAGTATGGCCTTCAATCTGGACTGCCTCAATGATGGCGAATGAAGGATTACAGCTTTTATTCCAACCCGCATTCTGGTTAAAGGTATAGCAGGGCAGGAGTGAGTCGAGGGTTTTTGCCAGCGCTTCGACAATCTTTCGCTTGTCATCGCTTAAGGAAAAACTATTGCTGATAAATAGCCCTTCGCCCTGGAAGCGCAGAGTTCCTTCCTCAGGAATCACATCAACTGGCAACAATGGGAAAGACTGTTTGAGATTATCGCGTAGCTGATAAAGCAGGTTAAGGCGAGCTGTTGCTGCGCGAGACATATACTGTTCCAAAGGATCGACTCGCTTCAAAACTGCTATTTCAGAGCGGAGATCTTCAATCGTTTGATCGCGTAATTGAACCGCTCGTTCATATTCGTCGCGGGGAACAGTATTTTTATCGTTATAACGGCTGGCAAAGAATGCGAGCAGCACCATAACAATAAACAGGAAGCTCACCGTCATGTCCGTCATTGAAACAAAGACGGATTCTTCTTCCTCTTCATTTGAACGCTTACGATTGGCGTTCCCTCTCATGACATGCGTCCCTGTTTAGGTGCAAAGTTTTCCGCCTGGTCGACAATACTCTGCATGGTATCCAGTGCTGGCATTAACGCGGACTGCATAGTTTTAACGTGATCGAAAAGTGTTTCTACAGACGTTGCAACTTGCTCCTGATAAGAGTCGAACGCCTTGCCGAGTTTCTCATCAATGCTATCCAGTCGTTCGCCCTGGCCACGTAATGCAGTGATCAGAGACTGAAGGTTCGTCAAAGTGGATTCAACCGCACGCTGCTGTCCACCCAACGTCTCTTGCGCTGCCGACAGAGTCATAGCGGATTGCTCTGCATTCGTTTTCGCTGCGGTGGCAATAGCTGAAAGGCTATTCTCGCTGCTCTCACGCAGTTGACGCGTGCTGACTTCAATACGTTCCATCATCGAGCGGATCGGATCGGCTGCGTCAGTAAGCGATTGAGCCGACGAGCGGAAGCTACCTGATGCATTTTCAGAGGCAATGGCTCCCTCTTTAATACCCTCTGAAGCACGACGTAAAGCGGTACTTGTTTCGTCAAGCATGCCCATGACGCCTTCCAGTTTTTCCGCAATGGTGGAAAGAGGGGAAAGAAGTTGGCTGCTGGCGTTCTGAGTCATCGTTTCTGTCGCTTTGGTAATTTCTCCGGCTGTATTACCAAATGCGCTCAGAATGTGTGTCGCAGCCTGGCCGATGGCATCGCTCGCTTGTGAAGCTGATTCTGACATGCGAGCTTGCGCGGCTTCTGCGCCCTGTTTTGCTGCGGTTTCCAGTTCTGTACGGATCCCAAGAGCGGCGGCCTTCATATCTGCAGCTGCTTCGCCCATCGCTCTTGCGCCATCACCCGTATTGTCTTTAATCCCTTGTAGCGTTGAGTTCATGGTGGCGAGTAGATTTTCGGCACCTTGATTGAATGCAGAGGTTGCCGTTTCCGCTGTTTGTGACATGCCTTCCCGTAGCGTTTCAACCGCCAGACCTAAGCGTCCAATAGCGCTTTCCATTTCGTTGCCCATTTTCCCTGAGCTTTGATCCATTCTTTCCGCGAGCAATTTGATTTGATCGCCTGCCAGCGAAATGCGTTCACTGGCTTGCGTTAAGGCCCGGCCAACATCTTCAGAAAAACGCGACGAGAGGCTTTGTACCATTTCGCCGACACCATCATTGCCTAAGCGGCTAACTTGTTCGATGACGGGGGTAATTGCAGAGCTGATGGATTCTGATATCGCTCTTGGCAGATCTTCGCGAAGTGGGCGACCAATTTCTGCCACCATCTCAAGTCCCAGCTTGCGGAAATGTTCTCGACTTTCAATCGTAGCCTTTAGCTGACGAATGGATAAATCTTCCAGACTGATAAATGTCAGGCGTTTTTCAATCAAGCTATTGAGGCTATGAACCGTTTTTTCCAGCTGTGAGGTGCCGCTACGCAAGCCTATGGTAAAAACTATTGAGCAGCACAGGCCCGTCAGCGACATGATGAACTTCGCTGAGGCGATGGTAAGTAAACCTTCTAATGCCCCGCTGCCGCCATCGTCCAGAGAGGTACTCATTGAATTAAGTGCAGAAATCAAGCCGAGAAAGGTCAGAGACAGACCAATAGTCACAAACAAGCCCGGAATGATGCGCCAGAAGCCCTGTGTGAAATGCAAATCATCCAAATTAAAAAACTGACTAGGGCGAACGGCATTGCGCACCACAAGGGTACCGTCCTGATCGTCGACAATATGGGTTTCCCGATATTCCTTCCATGCCTCGGCTACATTTTGCTGTTCTTCGGTCACGTTTAAGTCGGCGATAGCGGCATCGATATTGGTAACATGCAGACTAAATTCATCTTCGGGGGTTTTGGCAATAATGGAATGGATGCTGCCAAGCGCAGTAAGGCGACGTTTAACCAGTTTTCGCCAGCGTACAACGGTAATACAAAGTGCGACGACTAAAAAGATAGTCACATATCCGGGAGCCGCATCATTCTTCAATATTGAAGCAAAATACAAAATGCCATTACGCACCAGCACGCCGGGGGCCAGCAAGATGTCCATTTTTTACACCATAAGTAACAAGGAGGGGAGAATATTTTTTTATGAGATTACTCTAATTGATTTTTTGGATCTTATCTATGCTTCAGCGGCGCGCGGTAGTTAGGCTTATTTGAAAATTTAGTTTTAAAAATCAGAGGATTGCGTTGGTTAGGGTATTCTCTAAGAAAATTGGTCCGATATAACTCATAAGCGTTCTCAATGTTAATGACATTTTCTCAGTCATTTACCTAAGGCATTTGGTGCTTGTACTCATTCACGTGCGCTGTATGATTTTGCCCATCTCATTATTCCATCTGGTGTTTGCCGTATCGATAAGGTTGTCGATTGCAGACGGTAGATCATTCATGAAAGCTTTCTTGGAAACACTATGTCTAACACTAACTTCTCTCAAACGGCCGCCTTTATCTGGTCGGTCGCCGACCTGCTTCGTGGGGATTTTAAGCAATCCCAATACGGGCGCGTGATTCTGCCTTTTACGCTGTTACGCCGTCTTGAGTGCGTGTTAGCACCCACCAAAGAGGCTGTGGTTGCGGAAGCGGAGAAGCTGAAGGCCAGCCCATTGCCGGAAGAAGGACGAGAGAAGTTTCTGTTACGTGCAACCAAAGGCCTGTCGTTCTTCAATACCTCGCCGATGGATCTTGGCAAGATGGGGCAGAACGACATCAAAGAAAACCTCGAGAACTACGTGCAGTCTTTCTCAAAGGATGCGCGTGAAATCTTCGAGCATTTCAAATTCAACGAATTTGTTGGCCTGCTGGATGATGCAAACCTGCTGTTTAAAATCGTTAAGAAATTTGCCACCACTGATCTGAGCCCGAAAGCCATTTCTAACCATGAAATGGGGCTGGTGTTTGAAGAACTGATCCGCCGTTTTGCGGAGAGTTCAAACGAGACTGCCGGGGAGCACTTTACCCCACGCGATATTGTGCGTTTAACCACTTCGCTGGTGTTTATGGAAGATGATGAAGCGTTATCTAAAGACGGCATCATCCGCACCATTTACGACCCGACGGCAGGTACAGGTGGTTTCCTCTCTTCTGGTATGGAATACGTGCACGAACTGAACCCAAAAGCGGTGATGCGCGCATTTGGCCAGGAGCTGAACCCGGAGTCCTACGCCATCTGTAAAGCCGATATGCTGATCAAAGGTCAGGATGTCAGCCGCATCAAGCTGGGCAACACGCTTTCTAATGACCAGCTCCCGCAAGACCAGTTCGACTACATGCTGTCTAACCCGCCGTTTGGCGTGGACTGGAAAAAGATTGAAGGCGAGATTAACGGCGAGCATTCACTGAAAGGCTTTAATGGGCGCTTTGGCCCCGGCCTGCCGCGTGTGTCCGATGGCTCTCTTCTGTTCCTGATGCACCTGATTAGCAAAATGCGCGATAGCGATAAAGTGGATGGTTCGGTGAGCAACGGTGGGCGTATCGGGATTATCCTCAACGGTTCACCACTGTTTACCGGTGGGGCTGGCAGCGGCGAGAGCGAAATCCGCCGTTATATTCTGGAAGCTGATTTGCTGGAAGGCATCGTCGCGCTGCCAACGGATATGTTCTACAACACCGGCATTGCGACTTACGTATGGATCCTGTCGAACAAGAAAGCCGCCGAGCGTAAAGGCAAAGTTCAGTTGATTGATGGCACTAACCTGTGCGGCAAAATGCGGAAATCGTTAGGTTCCAAACGCAATCTGATGGGCGAGGAAGACATCAAACTTATCACCCGCACCTTTGGTGAGTTTGAAGTGGTGGATGCGACTTCTCTTGAAGAGTTGGGTCTTGAAAAAGTACCTGAACAAAAATCTAACCGTGGTCGCCAATCTGCAACTGCCAAAACCGAAGCACCGAAAACCTTCGCCAGTAAAATCTTTAACAGCACTGATTTTGGTTACCGCCGCCTGACCATTGAGCGCCCGCTGCGTTTGTCCACACAGGTGACCGATGAAGCTATTGCCACTCTGCGCTTTGCCACCAAACCACTGAATGCACCGATGGAACGATTGTACGAAGAGTTCTCCGCACAGTGGCAAGACGATAACTACGGCGACTTTAGCGAAATCGAAGTTGAAGCGCGCGCCATTATCAAAGCTGAATTTGCCGAGCTGAAAGAGAAGCAGATTAAAGACCTGCTGGACAGCAAACTGTGGCTGGCTCAACGCGCATTGATGAATAAGGCGCAGCAAATCCAGACGGCATTGGGCGCTAAAGCGGGTGGCAAAGAGGTAGTGAGTAATGACTTTAATGAGTTCCAACTCACGCTCAAAGGCGCGATTAAAACCGCAGGTGTTAAACTCGATACCAAAGAGAACAAACAGTTTATCGATGCCATCACCACTAAAAACCCAGATGCCGAGCCGGTGGTGAAAAAGGTGCTGAAAGAAGCCGCACAGCCGCTGTATGGCGCGTTTGAATACAAAGGCAAAGTGGTGGAATTCGAGCAGGACGGTGATTTGCGTGATAACGAAAACGTGCCGTTAAACCCTGCTATTGCCACCAGCGATCTGATTGAGAACTACTTTAAAGCCGAAGTCCTGCCGCACGTTAACGATGCCTGGATTAACGCTGATAAGCGCGATGCGAAAGACAATGAAGTGGGGATTGTCGGTTATGAAATTCCGTTTAACCGTCACTTTTATGTTTACCAACCACCACGCCCATTAGAAGAAATTGATGCCGATCTGGGCGCCGTAAGCGCCGAGATTATGAAGTTGCTGCAGGAGGTACATTCCTGATGAATTTACCAAGGTACGATAGTTATACTCATTCTAACATTCTATGGGTTGGAAAATTTCCAAGTCATTGGAGTATAACCCAAGTAAAATATGAGGCTTATGTTAAAGCAAGAGTGGGCTGGCATGGATTGAAATCAGATGATTTTACTGATGAAGGCCCTTATTTAGTTACCGGAAGTGACTTCAAATCGTCCAGTATTCGCTGGCAGGATTGCTATCATTGCGATTTAAAACGCTACGAACAAGATCCTTATATTCAACTTAGTAATGGTGATTTGCTTATAACTAAAGATGGGACGATAGGAAAAGTGGCATTGGTTCAGGGATTGAATATTGATGACAAAGCTACTTTAAATAGTGGCGTTTTTGTTGTCAGACCTCTCAGAAATAACTTCTCAACTAAATACTATTACTGGTTGTTACAGTCGAAAGTATTTACTGACTTTGTCGATTCCAATAAAACTGGTAGTACTATTGTTCACCTTTACCAAGATACTTTTGTTAACTTTTCATACGCATCGCCTAAAATTCAAGATCAAATTCAAATATCCGCTTTCCTCGATCACGAAACCGCAAAAATCGATAACCTGATCGAGAAGCAGCAGCAATTGATTGAACTGCTAAAAGAAAAGCGTCAGGCAGTGATCAGTCATGCCGTAACTAAAGGGCTAAACCCTGATGTACCGATGAAAGATTCTGGCGTTGAGTGGTTGGGGGATGTGCCGGAGCATTGGGAAGTGTCGAAATTTGGTTATATTTCTTTAGTTGTTAGAGGTGGATCACCACGACCTGCAGGAGATCCAACTTTATTCAATGGCGACTATTCTCCTTGGGTGACTGTAGCGGAAATTACAAAAGATAATGAAATATATTTAGAAAGTACCGACACTTTTCTTACTAAAAAAGGAAGTGAGCAGTGTAGGGTTTTTAAAGCTGGAACATTGGTTTTATCAAATAGTGGAGCCACGCTTGGTGTTCCTAAAATTCTTAAAATGGATGCAAATGCAAACGATGGGGTTGTCGGTTTTGAGTCACTAAGGATTGATCATGAGTATGCTTATTTCTATCTTTCAACATTAACAAACAATTTGAGAGAAAGCATTAAACAAGGGTCCGGGCAGCCAAATTTAAACACTGATATTGTGAAATCGATTGCAGTTCCTATTCCGCCAGAAAATGAAATGCAATTTATTACGTCTTCAATCAAGAAATATATCGAGTTGTACGCATTAATAGAGTCTAGCGCTCTGGAACAAGTTAAATTACTTCAAGAACGCCGCACCGCCCTTATCTCCGCTGCCGTCACCGGCAAAATCGACGTGCGTGATTGGGTTGCGCCAGACACCAGCGATATCGAGGCATCAGAGGAGGCTACCGCATGAGTATGGATACCACCAAAGAGCTGATTTTTCAGGATGAAATGATTGCTCAGATGGAAGATAAAGGTTGGATTCGTGGCAAACCAGAAGGCTATGACCGCGAACGTGCCTTGTACTCGCAGGATGCCATTTCCTTTGTGCAAAACACTCAGCCGTTGGAGTGGGAAAAGTTTTCCAAAATTTACCCAACCGATACCGAGCGCCATTTCCTCGATTTGCTGGTGGCACAACTTAAAAAAGCTGATAACAACGCCACCGATCAGTTGTCGCGCACTTACGGCACCCTCGGCGTATTGCGCCACGGTATCAAAAGCCATAATGCGCGCTTTTCGCTATGCCAGTTTAAGCCCGAGCACAATCTCAACCCGGAAACTCTGGCGCGCTATCAACAGAATATCTGCCGTGTGGTGCCAGAACTGGTTTACAGCCCGTATGCCACCAAAGCGGCATTGGATGAAACGGGTTCAGTAGCCAAGAAATGGCGCATCGATCTGGTACTGTTTATCAATGGCTTGCCGATTGCCACACTTGAGCTGAAATCAGAATTCAAGCAAGCGGTACATAACGCGATTAAACAATATAAGAAAACGCGTTTGCCGAAAGACCCGGTAACCAATAAGCCTGAGCCGTTGCTCACTTTTAAACGTGGTGCGCTGGTGCACTTTGCCGTCAGCCAGTATGAAGTGTTTATGGCCACCAAACTGGCAGGGGATGACACCTTCTTCCTGCCGTTTAACAAAGGCACCCAGGAAGGCGGGGCGGGGAATGAAATCCCCGAAAATGAAAACGAGTACGCCACCAGCTACTTGTGGAATGAAGTCCTGCTGCCTGACAACCTGCTGAAAATCCTCGCCAGTTTTGTGCATCTGCAAATTGAAGAAAAAGAGGACTGGAACGGGCTGAAAGTTAAAAAAGAGAGCCTGATCTTCCCGCGTTACCATCAGTGGGATGTAGTGAATAAGTTGATTAGCGCTGCCGCAGATGAAGGCACTGGTCATAAATATCTGATTCAGCACAGCGCCGGTTCCGGTAAATCTAACTCTATCGCCTGGACTGCCCACCAGCTTTCCCGGCTGTATGATGAGAAAGGCGAGAAGCAATTCCATTCGGTGATTGTGGTTACGGACCGTACCGTGCTGGACGATCAGCTTCAGGACACGATTTACCAGTTTGAACATGCGGATGGCGTGGTCGGGCGCATTAACAATAAAGAAGGCGATGGCTCGAAATCAGAAAAGCTCGCCAGCGCGCTGGAAAACTCACAGCCGATTATTATCGTTACCATCCAGACCTTCCCGTTCGTACTGAAAGCCATCGAGAACAGCGTCAGCCTCAAACAGCGCAAATATGCGGTTATCGCTGATGAAGCACACTCTTCGCAAAGTGGTTCAACGGCGCGTCAGCTCAAAGAAGTTCTGATGAAAGAAGAGGCGGATGACGATGTGGTGCTGTCGTCGGAAGACATTCTGGATGCGACCGTTGCCGCACGTAAGAACAGCAGTAATCTTAACTACTATGCGTTTACCGCCACGCCAAAAGCCAAAACGCTGGAGCTGTTTGGCCGCCGTCCAAACCCTCTCGAACCCGCATCAAAAACCAATAAGCCGGAAGCTTTCCACGTTTACTCCATGCGTCAGGCTATCGAAGAAGGCTTTATTCTTGATGTGCTGAAGAACTACACCAACTACAAAGTGGCTTACAAACTTCTGCAAAAACTGGACGACCCTGACCGGGAAGTGGACAGCAAAAAAGCCAAAATCAAACTGAACCAGTGGGTCGTGCTGCACGAACACAACGTCTCGCAAAAAGTAAAAGTGATTGTTGAGCACTATCGCAAACATGTGATGCATTTACTGGGTGGGCAGGCTAAGGCGATGGTCGTCACCAGTTCTCGCAAAGCCGCGGTGCGCTACAAACTGGCATTTGATAAATACATTGCTGAGAACAACTACCAGAAGATTAACGCCATGGTCGCGTTTTCTGGTGACGTGGAATTTGTGGAGAGTGACCACAATAGCCTCGCACTGCTGAATCAGAAGTTTACCGAAACCAATATGAACCCGGGGCTGAAAGGCCGGGATATGCGCAAAGCCTTCGATAGCGATGATTATCAGGTAATGCTGGTGGCGAATAAGTTCCAGACCGGTTTTGACCAACCGAAGTTGTGTGCCATGTATGTGGATAAAAAACTGGGTGGCGTGGAGTGCGTACAGACGTTATCTCGTCTGAACCGCACCTATCCGGGTAAAGCGCAGTCGGGCACCTTCGTACTTGATTTCTGGAACGAGCCCGAGGAAGTTCTGGGCGCATTCCAGCCTTACTATCAAACGGCTGAACTGACCGATGTCAGCGATCCACAACTGGTCTTTGAGTTATTCCAGAAGCTGCGCACCAGCGGTATTTTCCAGTGGAATGAAGTCGAGCAATTTTGCGAAGCCTTCTTTACGAAAAACAAATCCAACGCCGCGATTAGCAATATCTGCAAACCTGCCGTTGAGCGCTGGAAGAAGCGCTATAGCTCTGCGGTTGAGGCTTATAAGCTGGCAAAAGACATCTTCGAACGCACTAAAAAAACCAACGATGTAGTGTTGATCACCAACGCTGAAAACAGCTTCAAAGACTGCAAACAAGAGAAAGACAAGCTGGATATCTTCAAGAAAGATCTTGGCAGCTTTGTCCGTTTCTACGAGTTTATGTCGCAAATCGTTGAGTACGATGACAAGGAACTGGAGAAGCTCAGCCTGTTTGCCCGCCATCTGCGCCCGTTACTGCATGAGCAGCGTATTGAAGAAGACGAGATTGATTTAACCAACGTGGAAATGAGCCATTACCGCTTATCAAAACTCCACGAGCAGCATCTCAAGCTTCAGGAAGACGCCGGAGAGTATAAAATCGAGCCGGGCAATGACGTGGGCACTGCCAAACCGAAGGACAAGAAAGAAGAGTTTCTGTCCAATATTCTGGCGCGACTGAATGACCTGTTTATTACGGATAATCTTAGCGACAAAGACATGATCAACTATGCCTTTACCGTGCGCGACAAGTTATCGGAAAACCAGGCAGTGATGACGCAGATTGCCAATAACACCCGTGAGCAAGCCATGCTGGGGGATTTCCCAAAAGCGATTGATGATGCAGTGATGGACAGCAGTGATGCTCAACAAGAGATGATGATGCAGTACCTCTCAAATCCAGAACTTGCGAAAGGTTTTGCGCGAGTTGTGTTTGATATGTTGAAAGGGGCTTGAGTTTTTGGACCGACGGGCAGCAGGGCGTTTAGGCGATAATCAGGAAGGTATTTCCCTTATCATTTTTCGCGTCATCTGTCGCAATGGATAAATGATGGCCATCGTTCGTAATTCAGATAGTTAACAAGGAAATTAAAGGATGAAGGCTAAAGAAGCCAAGTTGCTCAACTTTCTGCAGACTGCACCTCAGTTAGTCATCCCGATTTACCAGCGTATTTACTCCTGGAGCCTGAAAGAGTGTGAACAGATGTGGGATGATATTCTCCGTTGTGGATTGGATGAGAACAATCAAGGGCACTTTATCGGTTCCGTGGTGTATATCGAAAATGGGCTTTATTCGGTGACCTCTCAATCACCCTTGTTGATCATTGATGGCCAACAGCGCGTCACGACAGTGTCATTGTTGATCGCTGCTTTAGCCGAAGCCGTGGGCAAGCAAGAGATTATTGAAGGGTTCAGTCAAGCCCAGTTACGTGGTTTCTATTTGACTAACCCCTTATTGTCAGGCGAGAAGCGATATAAACTTATTCTGTCGCAGACGGATAACGAGACGTTACGTGCAATTATCGATGGAAAATCTCAGCTGGAGAACTACTCTTTACGTGTTACGGAAAACTTTGAATACTTTAAAGATAAACTAAAAAATGAAAAATTGTTGGAGACTGTCTGTAAAGGGCTCAGCAAATTAATCGTGGTGGATATCTCTCTCCAGCGCGATCATGATAATCCTCAGCTTATATTTGAAAGCATGAACTCAACGGGTAAAAAATTAAGCCAGGCCGATCTTATTCGCAATTACATTCTCATGGGGCTGGAAAATGAGCGCCAAACGACGTTGTATAATGATCACTGGCGTAAAATGGAACTTCTGTTTGGTCAGGAGGCTTACTCCGAACAATTCGATGCTTTCATGCGTCACTACCTGACAGTAAAAACCGGTGACATCCCTAAGATTGATGACATTTATGAGGCGTTTAAACAGTACTTTCGTCGCAATAGTCAATCTGTTGAATCTGCTGTTGCTGATATACATAAATATGCCATCTACTATTGTGCCATTGCGTTAGGTATTGAAAAAAATAAACACCTTAAAGAGATATTCCATAATATCCGCGAGTTGAGAATGGATGTTGCATATCCGCTGATGCTGGAGCTGTATGATGACTACCAGCTGGATATTCTGAACCTAAGCGACTTCGCCGAAGCCCTGCGCCTGATGGAAAGCTATGTATTTCGTCGCGCAGTATGTGCCATACCAACCAACTCAATGAATAAAACCTTTGCCGGGTTGAGTAAAAGTTTTGATAAGAACCAATATTTGGAGAGCCTTAAAGCTGCGTTTACGTTGCTGCCATCTTATCGTCGTTTCCCAACAGATGAGGAGTTTAAGAGGGATATTCAGACCCGCGATCTTTACAACTTCAGAAGTCGTAGCTATTGGCTCAGAAGGCTTGAAAATCATAAGCATAAAGAACCGATCCCGGTAGATGAATACACTATCGAACACATCATGCCGCAGTGCGATAACCAAACAGAAAAAGTGCCCGCTGCATGGAGAGCTGAGCTAGGAGATGAATGGCAGCGGGTATGGGAAACATGGCGTCATTCGCTGGGTAACCTGACATTGACGGGCTATAACTCTGAGTATAGCAATCGCTCATTTGCTGATAAGCGCGACATGGAAGGTGGTTTCAAATACAGTCATTTACGCCTGAATGACGGGCTTTCGGCTCTTGATAAATGGAGTGAAGAAGCCATTATAGCCCGAGCCAAAAAAATGGCAGAGCAGGCAAGCAGTGTCTGGCCAGGTGCCGATCTTCCCGATGAGATTCTAAAAAACTACCAACCTAAGAGTGAAAGTAACCTCACTTATGGCTTTGAAGATCATCCCTATCTGGTTAAAGAGCATGTTCAGGTGTTGTTTGAAGCGTTCCGTAAAGCAACGTTGGCCCTTGACCCCTGCGTCACAGAGGTCTTCCTGAAGCTTTATATTGCTTATAAAGCTGAGGTGAATTTTGTGGATGTTGTACCGCAAGCAAAACGGCTGCGTCTTTCACTGAATATTCCTTTTGCTGAAATTAATGATCCGCATGGATTATGTAAAGATGTCACCAGTTTGGGTCGATGGGGAAATGGCGATGTTGAGATCGGATTCGAAAAGCCAGAAGATTTGCCTTACGTTATGTTTTTAGTCACACAAGCATTTGAGCGTCAAATGGATAATTAGTCTTTAATAAATACAAGGGCTGAAAACTGCCCTTGTATTTAACATATTCGAGGAAAAAAGGCTGCCACATAAGCTCGGCGATTATACTCGGTACAGATAGTCAATAATTTCTATCAGGGTTTTCTTGGATGTCATTCACTCTAGTTAATGATGACTACCGGCTTTTTTATCCATCTCTTTGCCCCAACGTTTCTTACCGAAGAACTGTGTTCCATACATTGCTACGCAGTGTTAGCCTTTGGCGGAACAGCGATTTAGTAAATATTTAAGCCAAAACCATGAACGCTAAGGCTGTTTGCGATGAGTTTCTCATAAAGCAGGGGGGACTGTGGGCAAGAAACTTGCAGATTACCTGCTTGATATCTTAATAAATCTCGAGCCAGAAAGTCTAACTTACTGAGGCGCAAACAGTAAATATAGAACACAGTGGCTCGTCGAGTTTAAACATTTTTTGAGGACAGAAAAATCCTACTAATTAGAGCCCTCAGGAATGAAATGCTTACAGCAATAATAATCCTAATGGCGTAGTCATGATTTTTCGAGATGCTGCCTTAGCGATTCCCGGTCTTAAAATGCAATAGTAGTACTCTGCGGTATACTCTTGAGTGCTGGTTTAAATCATTAAAAAACAAATGATTATAATCAAATTTTTATGCAGGCATATTCCTGCCTGCTATCTTATTTTGAATCATAAATAAAGTATGATTACGCATTGGTAATAATAACCTTACGAAAGTTTACATTTCACTTGAGTTGCTAATAGAAAGGAGTATTTTATCCTCGTAAATTTCTCATGGATTGACTGTCAAGGCTGACGTAATGGATAAGCACATCTGCACGCAAAAGAATAAATCACTCCGTCTTGATGGTTTCATCAAAAATAATAAACATCTGAGTATTTTAAATTCAGTGAAATCTTCTGCTGTGGTTCAAGGCTGTAAATTATTATCCCACCTGCGCCATTCGGTGCTTTTACTTCCTCTCTGGGGAGTCATGCCGGTTCATACCAGCGCCGCATTGATAAGTCCGGCCGATCGCGACGCCGTTCAACAGCAGCAGCAAGAGTTATTGCAACAAAACAGTCAGCAGCGACAATCCCTGCAGCGCAGCATAACGCCTGCTTTGCCTGCTGCCCGTCCTCCCGCGGAGCAGCCGGGTGGCCCGTGTTTTCTCATTTCTTCCATTGCGCTTACCGGTGCTGAACATCTACCGGTACGCGATGAGCGTGAGCTGACTGCATCTTATCTTCAACGCTGCCTCTCTCTTGGCCAGATACAGACGCTGGTGAAGCAGGTGTCAGACTGGTACATCAGCCGGGGATATATCACCAGCCGCGCCTTTCTCACTGAGCAAGATCTCTCTCACGGCCAGTTACGTCTGCAGGTGCTGGAAGGAAAGCTGGAGGACATCGAGCTTGAGAAACAGGATGCCCGAATGCTGCGTACTGCTTTTCCGGGGCTGAAGGATAAAATTCTTAACCTGCGCGATATCGAACAGGGAATGGAGAGTATCAACCGGCTGCGTAAAGTGCCGGTTCAAATTGAAATTTTGCCCGGCACCCGGCCAGGTTATTCGATCGTTAATCTGACGGCCACGCCTGAGTTTCCACTGACGGCAGGCATCGGTTTTGATAACAGCGGACAGAAAAGTACCGGTACCGGGCAGATCAATGGATCACTGACGGCCAATAACCTGTTCGGGCTTGCGGATCAGTGGTTTGTATCCGGCGCGCGCAGCAGCGATTTTGCCAGCGATCACAATGCCCGTAGCGTACAGGCAGGTTTCAGCGTGCCTTACGGCTACTGGCTTTTAGATTACAACTACTCTTACAGCGATTATCTGACCAACATTACAGATCGCGGCTTTGACTGGCGCTCTGACGGTGACAGTCAAATCCACCGCCTGACCCTGTCCCGCGTCCTTTTTCGCAACGGTGACATGAAAACTGGCGCATTCCTCGGCCTGTCTCATCGCATTGGCCGTAATTATCTCAATGACACCCGCCTTGAAAGCAGCAGCCGTAAACTGACCAGCGTGACGGTGGGGGTAAATCACAGCCAGAAAGTGTGGGGGGGATATGCCACCCTGAATCCTTCCTTCAGCCGTGGCGTGCCCTGGCTGGGCGCAGAGGACGATGCTAATAAATCTGGCGATGCACCCCGCGCCGAGTTCAACAAAGGGTCATTATCAGGCAGCTACTATCTGCCACTGGCGCAGGACTGGAACTATCTCACCAGCTTTTACGGGCAGTGGACGCCAGACCGTCTCTACGGCAGCGAGCGTATGACCCTCGGTGGAGAAAGCTCGGTCAGGGGATTTAAAGAACAGTATCTTTCCGGTGATAACGGCGGGTACTGGCGTAATGAAGTGAATCACGATCTGTTTACGCTGCCTTTGATTGGCACCCTCAATGCCGTTGCCGCAGTCGATGGCGGCTACCTCCGGCATGACAATCAGGACAGCTTTGCATCCGGCACGCTGTGGGGCGGTGCCTTGGGCGTGGGCAGTCGTAACCGCTATTACAGCAGTCAGTTCACCGTGGGCTGGCCGCTTGCCTATCCGGACTGGCTCAAGCCTGACCGTGTCTCAGTGTATTACCGCGTGAACGTCGTAATTTAATTATCAGGGAAAGGTACCAGGGATGAACAATAACAAACCCGTCAAACTGTCGCAGCGTGGCCTGACCTATCTGCTCTGCAGCCTGCTTGCCTGGCAACCGTTGCTTCCCGCACTGGCCGCGGGCGTCAGCGTTGCAGAAGGGAATACGTCGCTGGATAAAGCAGGTAACGGCGTCCCGGTAGTCAATATTGCCACGCCCAACCAGACCGGGATTTCCCATAATAAATACAACGAATTCAACGTCGGCAATGAAGGACTCATTCTCAATAATGCCACCGGCCAACTGACGCAAAGCCAGCTTGGCGGGTTGATACAGAACAACCCGAATCTGAAAGCAGGACAGGAAGCGAAGGGCATTATCAACGAGGTAGTGGCACCTAACCGCTCCCAGCTTCAGGGGTACATGGAAGTGGCAGGTAAAGCGGCCAACGTCATGGTGGCTAACCCGTACGGAATTACCTGTAGCGGCTGCGGTTTTATCAATACGCCGAATGCGACGCTGACCACCGGCAAGCCGGTGATGGGGCCAGACGGGCAGCTTCAGTCGCTGGACGTGACGCAGGGCGCGATCAGCATTCAGGGAAAAGGCCTGGATGCCAGCCAGAGTGACAAGTTCGCACTGATTGCCCGCGCAACGGACATTAACGCACAGCTTTATGCTAAAGAGGCTGAGATCACGCTCGGCGCCAACCGCGTCGATGCCGCGGGGAAGATTACCCCGATAGCAGGCACCGGCGATGCACCTAAGGTCGCCATTGATACCGGTGCACTCGGCGGGATGTATGCCAATCGTATCCGCCTGGTCTCCAGTGAAAAAGGGGTGGGCGTTAACCTCGGCAATCTCAATGCCTCAGTGGGCGATATGCAGATTGATGCCAGCGGGAAACTGACGCTGCACAATGCCACAGCGGCGGGTAAGGTCACGGCAAACGCGCAGGATATTGCGCTTCAGGGCACCCAGCAATCCGGTGGCGATATGGCGCTAAGCGCCGACGGCACCCTCGCGGTTCAGGGCAGTCGCGTCACCAGCGGAGGCAACATGGCGCTGGCAGCCGGTCAGCTTACCTCTGACAGCCCGGCGCAGGTGTCTGCCGCAGGGAATATTAACGCCAGCGCCCGCAACGGCGGGCAGTGGCAGGGCAGCCTGACGGCAGGAAAAGATCTCCACGTCGAAGCTGCGGATCTTACCAACGGCGGACTGATGGCGGCGGACGGGAATGCTCGCTTCACCACAGGGAAGCTGACCAACACCGGCACGTTGCAGGCGCAGGGAGAGCAAACCCTTCAGGCAACGGGGCTGGATAATCAGGGAAAAATTCAGACTAAAGGTGTGCAGAGCATTCAGGCCGACAGCCTGAAAAACAGTGGCACACTGGCCACTGACAGCGCGTTAGCGCTCGCCGTCAACGGCGATATGACAAACAGCGGCACGGTGGCTGCGGGTGGCGACAGCCGGGTGACGGCGAAAAAGGCGATCAACAGCGGGCTGATACAGGCGCAGGGCGCACAAACCCTGAGCGCCTCAGCGCTGAGTAACAGCGGCAAAGTGCAGTCGGGCCGGGCCGCGCAGATTACTGCTGACAGGCTGGACAATCAGGGGCTTATCGGCTCGCAGCAATTGCTGGCGTTACACACCGCCGACAGGCTAACGCTGAGTGACACGGGCTCAATATTTGCCGGCGACCGGTTGACGATAGATGGCGGTCAAATGACCGTTGACGGCGTGCTGACCGGAAAAAACGGCCTGATGCTTAACGCGGCATCACTCTTCGCCGGACAAAACTCGCTGATCACCAGCCTCGGTGATATTGGCTTCAATGCTGCGCAGCAGTCGTTATACGGTGAGCTTTCGACACCGGGAAATATCAGCCTGAACGGCAACGATCTGTTGGTGGGCGCGGGTGCCCGTATTCACAGCGATGCGGGGCTTTCGATTTTCGCCACAAATCAGGCCTCGGTGGCGGGTGCAATGGACGCGCAAAGTCTGGACGTCAGCGGCGGTTTGCTGACGCTGGCGGACACCGGTTCGCTGACGTCTCTGGGCGATATGCGCCTGTTATCCACCCGGCTACAACTTGACGGTGTGGCCGGTGCTGGCAGAAATCTGTCGATTGACGCCCGTGAGCTCAATGCTGCACACAGCGGTAAGACCTCAGCGCAAAACGATATTCACGCCAACATCACCGGAGGCGGTCAGTGGTCAGGCAGCCTTATTGCCGGTCAGGATCTGACGTTCACCTCCGGCGATTTTAGCAACGGCGGTACGCTCGCCGCTAACCGTAACGGGCAATTCAGTTTCAACACGTTAGACAATGACGGGCTGCTTCAGTCGATGGGAAGCCAGTGGCTTAACGGTGAAACGTTCAATAACCACGGCACGTCGCAATCCGGTGGCGTTCAGACATTAACCCTGAGCCAACTCAATCATCAGGGACTGATCGGTTCGCAGGGAAATGTTGATATCAATGTGCGTGACGGGATGACGTCAGGCGATAACAGCACGCTGCTGTCGGGCGGGTATCTGACGCTTCGCGCGGCTCAGGCAGAGCTGGGCGGGACATTAACCGCAGCGTTGGGCGCAGATCTCCACGGCACGTCTCTGACCAGCCGCGTCGGTTCTGTGCAAACCAGCCAGGGCGATGTCAGCCTGAATGCGGAGTCGGCAACGCTCAACGGGTTCCTGTCCGCAGACGGGGCGATGACGCTGAAAACCGGGAACCTGACCACGGGCAGCGGCTCGCAAACGCAGGGCAAAAACGCGCTTAGCCTCACGGCAACGCAGCAGGCCGATTTAGACGGGAAAATAGTTACGCCGGGTGCGTTAACGCTCGTGGCTGGCATACTCAACAACGCGGCCACGATGGGCGCGAACGCCGTGGCCATGCAGGCCAGTGTGATAAGCAATGAAGGCAGTATCACCGCAGACGACAGCCTGCAGATAGAGGCTGATACCCTTCATCAGAACGGCCAGCTTGCTGCTAAAAACCAGATGACCCTTAAAGGGGGCAAACTCGCTAATCAGGGCAATATCACTGCGGGCAATCTGACTGTTAACGCCACGGATACGCTGACCAATAAACAGGCTGGCATCATCACGGCCACAGACGGCGCAAGCGTGACCGCGGGCTCTGTGTTGAATGACGGTGCGCTGGCCGCGAGAACGGCAGTCATCAACGCTGACACTATGACCAATAAGGGTTTGCTACAGGGAAGCCATGACCTTCAGCTCGTTGCAGGCAGCCTGACCAATGGTGACCAGGGACGCGTGCTTTCCGGTGGAATGCTCGATTTACACCTGGATGAACTTCACAATCAGGGACGTCTGCAAGGGGACACGCTCGCCCTTGCCGGTAACAACCTTATCAACAGCGGGACGATGTTGGGCAGCAACGGACTTTCCCTGAGTTTACAGGACGCCGTCAACAACTCAGGCAGCCTGCTGACGCAGGGTAGCGCGACGCTCGATGCGGCTACGTTCGAAAACAGCGGTCAGTTGCTCAGTGGAAAAGACGCCACGATCGCCGTCTCACATCTGAGCAATCAGGGGCAAATTCAGGGCGACACGCTGATTCTTACCGCTGACGATGCCGATAACAGCGGCAACCTGATTGGCCTGAAAGCGCTGACCGCACAGCTGGCGCAGGATCTCAGCAATGCGACGTCCGGTAAACTGCTGACGCAGGGGGCGCTAAAGGTCACCGCCGGTCACGTCATCAACGACGGTAACTGGCAGGCTGATAATGCCGAACTGCACGCCAGCCAGCTTGATCTCAATGGCGCTATACAAACTGTCTCGCGCGCGGCGCTGATGCTTAAGGGTGAACTCAACACCGGTGCACAGGGCAAAATCATCTCTTCCGGGCTGGCCATTCTGCAGGCGGCCAGCCTGAATAATCAGGGACAATGGTCCGCCGACAACCTCACGGTTGAGGGCGAAAATCTGATTAACGGCGGTGCGGTCACCGGCGTCAGCCAGCTTGCTGCCACGCTCGGTGACACATTGCAGGTGCAGCAACGCGGCGCACTGCTCAGCGGCGGCACCAGCAGTCTGCATGCGGCCAGTATTGCCAACAGTGGCAATATTCAGGCAAACGATCTGATACTGAACGCGAATAGCCTGTCGAATGCCGGCCAGCTTCAGGGGCAGAACAGCCTGCGGGCAACCGTTGGGCGCGACGTCAGTAACCTACAGGGCGGGACTCTGCGCAGCCAGGGCACCTTCGATCTCAGCGCGCAGTCGCTGCGTAATCAGGGGCACGTACAGGGCGACGGCATTAGCCAGGTTATTCTGACCGATAATCTCGATAATCAGGGCAGCCTGCTGACCGGCGATAAACTGACGCTCTCTGCGCCGACCCTCACCAACAGCGGCGTACTGCAGGCTAACGGGCTTACCCTCACCGGTAATACACTCAATAACAGTGGCACGCTGACCGGTCAGGCCGACGGCGTGCTGAACGTGGACACGGTGAATAATCAGGGGCAGCTACAGGGAGACAGGCTGCAGCTTACCGGTAACACCCTGCGCAACAGCGGAACGCTGTTCGGCAGCCAGGCGCTTAATCTTAAGCTGCAAAATATTGAAAACCAGTCGGGTGGTAATCTCTTCAGCGCAGGCTCGCTGACGTTGGTCACACCGACATTGACCCAGTCGGGCAGCGTGCTGGCACTCGGGGATATGACGCTGCATCTTGGCTCGGGATTCACTCAGAGCGGAACGCTGGCGGCCGGTCAGGCGCTTACCCTGACCACTGAGGGCGACCTTAATGTGCTGGGCACACTGCAGGGGAATGACATCCATCTCAGTGCGACCGGTGACATTGTAAACCAGGGCCAGCTTCGCGCGGGTGGCGGTAGCGTGGGCATTGATGCACGTAACATCACCCTCAACGACAGCGGCAGCGTGCAGTCCGGCGGCGATATTATCCTGAACAGCCGTGGTTTTATCCGCAACAGCGGGTTCATCGGCGGGGCAGGTAATCTGGTGATGACTGCGGCCACTCAGCTTGTGAACAGCGCGCTGATTTACGCCGGCAACAACATGCAGCTGCTGGCGGACAGCCTGCAAAACAACCGCGGTGACATTCTTGCGGGCAGCAGCCTGTGGATGCAAAAGGATGCGGCCGGGAATGCCAGCACTGAAGTCGTCAACACCTCCGGTAATATCGAAACCACGCGCGGTGATATCACGGTTAACACCGGCCATCTGCTGAATCAGCGCGACGGGCTGACTGTCGCCAACTCTTCGCTCACGCCGGTTGACGGGCCTTCGTGGCTCGGGCAAAGCTCGGTTGATCTGAGGTTGGGAGATTTAGACGAAAATGAGTTAGGTTTCTACATCAAGCGGGTAAGAACGGGCGGCAGTATGGGGCAGGGCAATGGCTCCGTTGACGATCACTATTATCTCGCCCCAAACAGCACCGCTGCTGAAAAACGCTATTTAGTGGCATCTTCAACTGTTGCGGCTCAGGCTAACGGTGGTGCCGGGCGTATTGCGGCGAACGGAAATCTGACGGTTGCGGCGGATACTCTCGATAATATCGCCAGTAATATTCTCGCGGGCGGTAATATTTCCTTGTCCGGACGCTCGCTGAATAATCAGTCCTATGAAAATGGTGTCCAGAATAAGTATCTGACGTATCAATATACCGGCACCTTGGCGAACCAGGAGTTTGATAGCAGACACGATCTCGCCTTTTTTGCCCCTGACTCAGAGCGGTGCTGCTTTAGGTCAAATACCACCAACACCATCGTTACCTACAATCTTGTCGGCGGTCCCGTCTATGAGACGGTGAATACCGGCGAAGGTTATCGCTCAGTCATTCAGGCGGGCGGTGCCGTTAATGCCAGCTTTAGCAATAACATCAGTAACACGACCACGACCGCCAATGCGGGCGGGTTGTCGCATGTCATCAGTGCGCCCACGCTTTCGGGTACGGCGAACCTGCAACCGGTCAGCGGTACGCAAAGCCAGCAACTGGCGTCAGGAAAAGATCTGGTGGTCGGATCCGTTCAGTGGAATGAATCCGTCAGCAGCGCCCTGCAGCAAATCGGTAACAGCGGCGCGGCGCTGACGGATTATCCGTTACCTTCGGGCAATAACGGTTTATTCGTGGCAAGCCAGGATCCCTCCAGCCCGTATCTGATCACCACCAATCCGCAGTTGGGAAGTGTGGGTAAAACCGATCCTTCGTTATTTAACGCATTGAATGATTATCTCGCACGGCCCGCAGGTTCTGCGCTGAGCCTTGATGCCTTGCCGGGCGGCATTCCCGCTGCCGGACAAGTTGTTAACCCTGCTGTGACGCCGGGCGCGCCAACCACGCCGCGTATTGAGACGGCTGCGCTGTACACCGACCAAAGTCAATTTATCGGGTCCTCCTACTTTCTGGACAGGCTAAATCTGCGACCCGATTACGACTATAAATTCCTTGGCGATGCCGCTTTTGATACCCGCTATATCAGTAATGCGGTACTCAGCCAGACAGGCCAACGGTACGTTGCAGGAACCGGTTCTGATCTGGAACAGATGCAGTATCTGATCGACAACGCCGCCGCCCAGCAAAGTGCACTTGGCTTGCAGCTTGGCGTTAGCCTGTCACCTGCTCAGGTCGCGGCGCTGACCAAAAGCATCGTCTGGTGGGAGAAAACGACGGTTAATGGTCAGACCGTTCTTGCACCAAAACTTTATCTGTCCGCCAATGACGTCAAGGTGTTAAGCGGCAGTGTGATCTCAGGCAGCACCGTCAATCTTGAGTCCGGGCATATCGTCAATGCAGGCAGCACGTTGCAGGCCGGAACCCAACTGACAGCAAAAAGCAGCGGCGCGCTGGATAATCTTAGCGCAGGGCTTATCGCCTCCAACGGAAGCCTGCAACTCGCTGCACTGGGAGATATCAATAACATTGGTTCGTCGATTTCCGGGCAGACTGTTGCGCTGCAATCCGTGACCGGGGACATCAATAACGTCACCCAGGCGCAGCAATGGAATGCTGCACCGGGCAGCAGTAAAAACAAAACAGCGCAGCTGACGTTCAGTGAGACACAGACCGGGGACGTCGCGAGTATTACTGCTGGCAAAGGGCTGTCGCTCACCGCCGGTAATAACATTAATAACACCGGCGCCAAACTGACTGCGGGGAGTGACCTGCAACTGGTGGCGATGAACGATATCAACATCACCGGCAACGCACTCAGCACCAGCAAAACCACGGCAAAAGGTAGCGCGCAGAGCACCGACAGTCAGGCCAGTACGGTCAGTGCGGGCGGCAATCTGTCGGCCAGCGCAGGCAACGACCTCACGTTGGCGGGCAGCGCCGTCACCGCCAAAGGCGACGCCACGCTTGCGGCAGTCAATGACATCAATCTCGACGCGATGGACAAAAGCAGCCATCAGACCAGCGGTAAAAACCAGACTGATGATAACAACGCTACCCGGACGGTCGTGAGTAGCGGCGGCGACCTGACGCTCAGCGCGGGCCGTGACCTGAACTCGAAGGCAGCACAACTCACCGCCGACCTGAATGCTTCACTCAGCGCCGGTCGCGACGTCAATCTGAACGCGCAGCAGACCAGCACCTACAGCGAAACCCACGGCAGTAAAAGCGTGAGTATTCGTGAAAATGTCGGGCAGGAAGGGACGGAGATTGTCAGCGGCGGGAGCACCTCGATTGCCGCCGGGCGTGACATTACGACACAGGCCGCGCAAGTACAGGCCACCGGCGATCTGGCTCTGAACGCCGGGCGGGACGTCAACATCACCACCGCGCAAGAAAGCGAATACAGCTACGACGAGAAGACGAAAACTAAGAAACACCTGTTCTCTAAAACGACCACACACACTGTGGCAGAGGACTATGCCACCACGGAAAAAGCCTCACAACTCAGTGGTGACAACGTATCCGTTGTCGCCGGGCAAGACCTGACGGTCAAAGGTTCGTCGGTGGTCGGCGATGGCGATGTGACGCTGAAGGCGGGGAAAGATGTCAATATCCTTGCAGCCACCGACACCAGTTCCAGCTACCGGCTGAGCGAGACTAAAAAAAGCGGGCTGATGGGTACCGGTGGTTTTGGTGTCACGATTGGCAGCGCACAATCGCGACATCAGCTCAATGAAGAGGGTACCACTCAGAGTCAGAGTGTCAGCACTATTGGTTCAACCGGCGGTAACGCAAATATTATCGCCGGTGAAAAAGCACATATCAGCGGCGCGGATGTGATTGCCGATAAAAATCTGAACGTTGTCGCGGGCGAAATTGTGGTTGACCCCGGTAACGATCTGTTGAGACGTAAAGAGAGTTACGAGCAGAAAAAGAGCGGTCTGACATTGTCAGTGTCCAGCCCGGTGACCGATGCCATTCTTGCAGCGAACAGCACACTGAAACGGAGTGGGGAGGTCAGCGACCAACGGCTGAAAACGCTTTATGCCGTGCAGGCGGCTGACAATGCATGGATAGCTGTCGCGGGTGCGTCTTCCATGGCGAGTGACATAGCCCAGGGCAATATGAATGCCGTGAAGGTGGAAGTCAGCGTAGGTTCGAGTAAAAGCTCATCTGAATCCAGTTCTACACAAAATCAGGTACGCGGCAGCACCCTCAGCGCAGGCGGAAATACCACGCTGGTGGCTACGGGTAACAAAGGTACCAGCGGTGATCTTCATATCAGCGGCAGTGGTGTGACAGGCAATAATGTCACTCTTGTGGCGCAGAATGATCTGCTGCTGGATGCCGCATCGAACAACACCGAGCAAACCAGTAAGAATAACAGCAGCGGCTGGAATGTCGGTGTGCATATATCGCTGGGTCAGGAGACGGGAATTGGTGTGTCGGCCAGCGGTTATCAGTCAAAAGGAACGGCTGACGGTAAGAGTACCGAATATGTTAATACGCGGGTCAACGCCAGTGATGGACTTAGCCTAAGCAGCGGACGGGATACGGTTATTTCCGGTGCGCAGGTGTTGGGTGAAAAAATCACTGCTGAGGTGGGACGCGATCTGACGATAACCAGCCTGCAGGATACTGACGAGTACCACAGCCAGCAGAAAAGTGTGAGTGGCGGCGCCAGTTTCACTTTCGGGTCAATGACCGGTTCAGCCTCACTGAGTATTAATAAAAGCAAAACCGACAGCGATTACGCCAGCGTTGGTGAGCAAAGCGGATTGTTTGCCGGGGATAAAGGGTTCGATATTACAGTCGGTAACCATACCCAACTGGATGGCGCAGTCATCGCCAGTACCGCGACAGCCGATAAGAACCTGCTTGATACCGGTTCGTTGGGCTGGAGCGATATCAATAACGAAGCGCAGTACAGTGCCAGTAGTCAAGGTCTTGCCGGTGGCTTCTCATCGGAGAAAAATGATAAGGGCGAGCGGGCTAACGGTGGTGGTGTTGTCCCCGTCATTGGTGTAAAGAGCAGCGGTGACGCTTCAGGTACAACGCAATCTGCCATTGCCGCAGGCAGTATCGTTATCCGGGATGGCGCGAAGCAGACGCAGGACATTGCAGGGCTGAGCCGCGATACCGACAACGCCAATGGTCATATCGATAAGATCTTCGATGAGAAGAAAATTGCCGAGCAACAGGAACTGGCGGCGGTGTTTGGGCAGATGGCGAACTCAGCCGCTGGTGATCTTGGTGAGGCGATGGGCTGGGGACCGAATAGCCCCGAAAAAGCCGCGATCCACGGTGTGATAGGTGCAATCCAGGCGAGTTTCGGCGGCGGCAATGCGCTGGCTGGCGGGTTGGCCGGGATGAGCAGCGAAGCGTTTAGTCAGATGGTCGATACTTATCTGAGTAACAACACACAACTGGACCGCAATGAAAGAGGGGCTATCACCCAGTGGGCCGCCACGTTAAGTGGTAGTGCAATTGGCGGAATTATTGGCGGAACGACCGGTGCACAGTCCGGCGCAGCCGTCTCACTGGCTGCTGAACGCTATAACCGCCAGTTACACCCGGATGAAGTAGCCCGCATCCAGCAACTGTCCGGGGGGGATAAAGATAAAGAAGCGCGGCTGAAAGCGGCGGCCTGTGCGCTGGTGAAATGTTCCGCTGAGTTTGCGGAAGGTTCTGCGGATTATGTGAAAGCGCAGGCGCTGGAGCAGTTAGGTAACAGTGATGCTTATGCCAGTGAGCGTACGCTACTCGCATCACAGAGCGGCAACCAACTGATCTATGCAATGGGTAGCTATGCCAGCGCCAGTTTGCCGATGTTCGGGTATTCGGTTAGTGATCAAACCGGGGATGCGCTATCTCACTATGGTGTGGGGACGCGTTTAGGTGGTTTGGCGCAAACCACCGGAGGAGAGCTGCAGGCGCTGGGCGGCATAGCAATGTGCACGACCGGCGTGGCTTGTCTGGCTGGTAGCTATCTGGCAGCATCAGGTATAGATACGGCTAATGCGGGTGCTAACAGTTTCCTGTCAGGCATCAGTCAGAAAACCAGTGGCGCGTATTTGCTTGAAGGGTTGGGCGTTTCTCCGGAGTACTCGGAAGGGATTTACGGCCTGACGCAGGTGGGCGCGGCGGGCGTTGTGGGGTGGGGTGCTGGGAAAACGGCGGCTGGTACTGCGGTTGAGAAGAGTGCGGGGAGCGGGGCGATTAGTCCGGCAAATCAGCAATATGTTGATATCCTTTCACCGGAAGCGAAGCAGCATATTTTATATGGTGATGGGCTAACTAGTGGTGGGCATTTATATCCTGGTAATCCCGGTAAAGCAGTCTTCCCAGAAAATTGGACGGCCGATAAGGTTGTACATGAGGTTGGAGACATTGCCACATCACCAAATACTCAATGGTACGCTCAAACTGGTACTGGAGGCACTTATACTAGCAAAGGTAAGCCTGCTAACTGGGTTTCTTATGAAGTAAGAGACGGAGTGAGAGTAAGGGTTGTTTATCAACCAGCCACAGGAAAGGTTGTTACAGCTTTCCCTGATAATGCGCCAGTGCCAAGTAGCTATAAAAAAATACAAGGTAATTAAATGACTGAATTAGATGAAAAAATAAAATATTTCGGCAGTCTTTTTAAGAATCGATTAGATAATGAATTACTTCAGGATGCAATAAATTATGTAGATCATGGTGAAAGGGGGTTAGCCTTCGAAACAGTTTGTGATCATCTAAGTGAATATGAGGTACCGATAAACAAGGCAGAATATGATTTAGCTATATTTATTTGTAATGAGCTTAAAATGGATGGTGATGATATTAGTTTAAGACATTTAAAAGAATTGATTACATGATAGGGTAGTCGGCCTGCGGCCACAGCAGAAAGGCCTTATGCCCACCCGGCTGCATCTGGCTGCGCCGGGTCACAGTCGCAGGCTCCTCGCTCCTTCCCGTCTCGCCCGTTTACGCCACCCACCCCAGTTATGTGTGGTCATGCAAAGTCAAACCCTGGTCTGGCAGGTGTGCCACAGAGCGCCGTGCCGTTGCTTTGATGACTTGCCCCCAGGATTAGATACAACGCTCAGTTAGTAATGTCGGATCCTTGACCCTGACCCCGGAATGTTAGCGCAAAGCATCTAATCTAGGCATTTCTAAAATCTGTTTTTCTTCAGAAAAACCACGTAAAATCTCAAAACCACTAACTTATTGATTTAATGTTGTTTCAAGTCAAAACCAACTGAGTATACAAAGTGGTTGTGTCGTGATTTATTTACTTATAATTCAGATGCTTGAAATTGATTGGCGAGTCCGGCCTTCGCACCAACAGTATCTAAATAGACCTCAACTGAGGTCTTTTTTTATGCCTAAAATCCAGTCCCCGCAAGGCTTTGCCCCGCTTTTCAGTCAACATAAGCCAACCTGATTCAATCTACATCAACTTACTGATGTGGATACAATTGTGGGTATATCCCGCTTCGATAATGTTTGTACCCACACAGAACCTTTGAAAGGATATTCAACATGGCTCTCAGTGATGTGAAGGTGCGTACAGCTAAGCCTGAACCTAAAGCATATAAGCTTACCGATGGTGACGGCAGGGGGTTATTAGATTGCGAGGTTTCTTTCTTAATATGATTAAATGTATATAAATAGTTATCTGGTTTTATTATTTCCAGCATGCGTCAGATCAACGCCTTTAATATAAAAGCTGAAATAATCGCTGATTAAATTCTTATAAGTGATTGTTTGCGTCAGCTTTTGATATTTAATTAAGATTTGCTTAATAATGCATTAAGTGGCTAGTTTTTCTTTGTTAATGTATTTTAATTCGACCCTGCGGAAATTACTTTTTTTTGGATTTATGTTATTTCGCGAGGCTTATTCCACTACATCCCTTTGAGCGAAAGATCTTATGCGAATTTCCAAATCAATATGCCTGTTGCAAATAGGCGTACAGTTCTTTTATTCCTCTTTGTGCGTCTACTCCTTTTCGTTTGAGGCCATAGCAAGCCCCACGTCTGAAAAGCCATCTGCACAACAGAAAGCGGTGTCGACCGGTGAACCGGCCTCCGCTTCCCCCTCTTCGGACATACAAAAAACAGATGTGGACGCTGATGTTGCTGGTATGGCTGCTCAGGCTGGCGACATGCTGCAGAACGATGACCTGAGTAGCACGATTGTCTCCGGAGCTACCGGGAAAGCGGCGCAAAGCGTGGAGGACTGGCTTAATCAGTTCGGTACGGCGCAGGTGAAAGTATCTACTGATAATAACTTCTCTTTAGAGGAAGCAGAGCTGGATCTTTTGTTACCTTTTTATGATGATAAAACGAATTTATTTTTCACCCAGCTTGGTTCGCGCCGGGTGGATGATCGTAATATTATTAATACAGGTCTGGGCTACCGCCATTTCTCTGATAAGTGGATGTGGGGGGCGAATACCTTTTATGACCGACAGATTTCAGAAAATCATCACCAGCGGCTGGGTATTGGCAGTGAATTAGGCTGGGATTATTTAAAAGTATCTGCCAATGGCTATTTACGTTTGAGTGAGTGGATGGCCTCTTCACGCTATGAAGATTATGACGAACGCGCGGCAAATGGTTTTGATATTCGCACCGAAGGTTATTTACCGGCCTGGCCGCAACTGGGTGCGAGCATTGTTTATGAACAATATTTTGGTAATAACGTCGATCTGTTTAATGACGATGATAACCGTCAGAAAGATCCTTATGCGGTCACTGTCGGTCTAAATTACACGCCATTCCCTCTGATGACTGCGGGTATGAGCCAGAAGATGGGTAAAGGGGATACCCAGGATACTCAGGTAAATCTGTCCTTTAGCTACGCCCCTTCCGTCAGTCTGGATAAACAACTCGATCCTTCACAGGTGGCGGTGCGACGCTCACTGCTTGGAAGCCGTCAGGATTTAGTGAACCGTAATAACACCATTGTTCTTGATTATCGCAAGCAAGATCTGATTTCACTGGGTTTGCCGGATAAGATGCAGGGGACAGAAGGCGTCACGTTGCCTGTCCATGCGGTGGTGAACAGTAAATACGGTCTGGAACATATCGACTGGCAGGCAGCAGAACTGACTCAACACGGTGGGAAAATTACGCAGGATAAAAATTCTGGCCAGTACAGTATCACGTTACCGGCGTACCAGTATGGTGGGGAAAATAACCACTATATCGTGAGTGGTAAGGCTTACGATGCGAAAGGTAATGGTTCAAATATCAGTCAGATGAACGTCTATGTGACGGGTTATGATGCTTCCGTCTGGCAGGCTTCCACGACGGCAACGCCAACCACGCTCATTGCCGATGGCACCAGCACTTCGGTGGTCACGGTCAGGATTGCGGCGAATGGCCAGCAACCTGTCACGGGCGTGGCCAACCAACTGAGTGCAACCCTCAAACTCACCCCTTCAGCCACATCGGGCAGTGCACAGACCACCACCGCACCGGTCCAGAACGCCAAGATTTCAGGCTTTACCGAAAACGCTCCGGGCGTCTATACCAGCACCTTTACCAGCGGTAATGTGGCGGGAACAGCAGATGTTACCCCTGTCGCGAATGGCACCACGCCGCTGCCCGCCGCGCGTATTGTGCTGCAAAATGCAGACACCACACCGGTGCTCAGCACGCTGAGTGCTTCGAAAACCAGCGCACTGGCGAATGGCGTCGATGCCGTACAACTCACGGCAAAAGTGTTAACACCGGAAGGATTACCTGCTAAAGGCGTCAAGGTATCCTGGAGTGCAGACAATGCCAGTGCTCAGCTCTCATCGGCTCAAAGCGTCAGTGATGATAACGGGCTGGCCACTCTCAGTGTCAGCAGCATGAGCGTACTGAACACCACGGTTTCGGCACATCTCGAACAGGGCGAGTCACTAAAAAGTGATGTGCTGAGTTTTGGTGCTGACACGGCAACTGCGCAGGTCATGAGTCTCGACGCAGACAAAATACAGGCGACTGCGAATAACACCGATAAAGTGACGCTGGTCGCGAATGTCGTCAATGCGCAAAACCAGCCGCTGACGGGGGCAAAAGTTGACTGGATGGTCGAACAAGGTTCGGCGACGTTAAGCGCAGAACAAAGTACGACAGACGAGAAGGGCAACGCCCAGTTGACGATGACATCAGGCGTTGCGGGTGACGTCGTGGTCTCTGCACGTTCCGGTACGACGGAGGCTAAAAAAACGGAGGCGATAAACTTTGCCGCTGACAATGCCAGCATGGCTATCACCAGTCTGACGACGGATAAGGCCCAGGCCCTGGCGAATGGCACCGATGCTATTACTTATCGGGTTACGGTCACCGATGCGAATGGTAATAAAGTTCAAGGTGCTCCGGTGAGCTGGAGCAGTGACGTCCCGACGGCGAAACTGTCGGCCAGCAACGTCACCACGGATGCGCAGGGGGAGGCGAGTATTCAGGTCACCACGACGACCGCGAGCAATGTGATCGTCTCCGCTAAGTTAGCGGTGGGCTCTGCCAGCCCGGCACCTTCTGTCACCTTTACCGCAGATGCCAGCACGACGCAGCTTAGCGCCGTGACGGCAGACAAAACCCAGGCGCTGGCGAACGGCACCGACCTGATTACGTTGAGCACCAAAGTGACCGACGCTCAGGGGAATATCTTAGCCAATACGGACGTGAACTGGAGCACGAACCCGGCAACCGGCACGCTGTCAGGCAGCAGTACCAAAACCAACGTGCAGGGTATTGCTACGGTGACGCTGGCCTCCAACAATGTCAGCGATTACGTCGTGACGGCTTCGGCAAACGGTGTGAGCGCGGAGTCCGCTTCTCTGGTCTTTGCCGCAGATGCCGCCACAGCGAAAATTTCTACGCTGACGGCGGATAAAACGACGGGAGTCGTGGCAGGGAAAGATAAGGTGACTCTCACCGCGATCGTCGTGGATGCGAATAACCATCCGGTGCAAGGGGCCACCGTCAACTGGAGCAGTGATAACAGCACAGGCCAGTTCACTTCGGCCTCCAGTGTCACGAATGCTGAGGGTGTGGCGACGACGCAGTTCAGTGGAACTCAGGTGCAAACCACGACGATTACTGCCGCCATGTCAGGCAGCAGCAAAACGCAGTCGATTGACCTTATTGCTGACGCCGCTACGGCAACGGTAAGCAACGTGGTTGCGAGTAAATCGCAGGCGCTGGCCAACGGCGCCGACACAGTGACCTGGACGGCAACGGTGAAAGATGCCAACCAGAACCCGCTCAATAATATGGCGGTCAACTGGAGCAGCGATAATGCCAGCCTGAAATTATCAGGCAGCAGCTCGCAGACCAACTCAGGCGGTGTGGCTACTATCACGGCAACCTCGGTGAAAACCGCCGATGCCATCATGACGGCAGCACTCACCACACCGGCAGGCAGCGCCAGTGCCAGCAAAGTGAGTTATATCGCAGATGCCAGCACGACGCAGCTTAGCGCCGTGACGGCAGACAAAACCCAGGCGCTGGCGAACGGTACCGATCTGATTACGTTGAGCACCAAAGTGACCGACGCTCAGGGGAATATCTTAGCCAATACGGACGTGAACTGGAGTACGAACCCGGCAACCGGCACGCTGTCAGGCAGCAGTACGAAAACCAACGCGCAGGGTATTGCCACGGTGACGCTGTCCTCCACCAGCGTCAGCGATTACATCGTGACGGCTTCGACAAACGGTGTGAGCGCGAAGTCCTCTTCTCTGGTCTTTGCCGCAGATGCCGCGACAGCGAAGATTTCAACGCTGACGGCGGATAAAACGACGGGAGTCGTGGCAGGGAAAGATATTGTCACGTTGACCGCAACGTTACTGGATGCGAATAACCATCCGGTGCAAGGGGCCACCGTCAACTGGAGCAGTGATAACAGCACAGGCCAGTTCACTCCGGCTTCCAGTGTCACGAATGCTGAGGGGGTCGCTACTGCTAAGTTCAGCGAAACGAAAGCCGATCCGACGCTGATTACCGCAACCTCCGTCGGTGGGAGTAAAACACTGTCGATTGACGTTATTGCTAACGCCGCCACGGCAACGGTAAGCAACGTGGTTGCGAGTAAATCGCAGGCGCTGGCCAACGGTGCCGACACAGTGACCTGGACGGCAACGGTGAAAGATGCCAACCAGAATCCGGTCAATAATATGGCGGTCAAGTGGAGCAGCGATAATGCCAGCCTGACGTTATCAGGCAGCAGCTCGCAGACCAATACAGGCGGTGTGGCGACTATCACGGCAACCTCGGTGAAAACCGCCGATGCCATCATGACGGCAGCACTCACCACACCGGCAGGCAGCGCCAGTGCGAGCAAAGTGAGTTATATCGCGGATGCCAGCACGACGCAGCTTAGCGCCGTGACGGCAGACAAAACCCAGGCCCTGGCGAACGGTACCGATCTGATTACGTTGAGCACCAAAGTGACCGACGCTCAGGGGAATATCTTAGCCAATACGGACGTGAACTGGAGCACGAACCCGGCAACCGGCACGCTGTCAGGCAGCAGTACGAAAACCAACGCGCAGGGTATTGCCACGGTGACGCTGTCCTCCACCAATGTCAGCGATTACGTCGTGACGGCTTCGACAAACGGTGTGAGCGCGAAGTCCTCTTCTCTGGTCTTTGCCGCAGATGCCGCGACAGCGAAGATTTCTACGCTGACGGCGGATAAAACGACGGGAGTCGTGGCAGGTAAAGATACGGTGACGCTCACCGCGATCGTCGTGGATGCCGGTGATCATCCGGTACCGAATATGATGGTCACCTGGAGCAGCGATAACAATGACGGTACTTTCACTATGGTGTCTGGTTCGACAGATGCTGAGGGTGTGGCGACGGCTCAGTTCATTGCGACTAAGGTGCAGACGACAATCATTACGGTCAGGGCGGGCGATGACAGCAAAACACTGTCGATTGACCTTATTGCTGACGCCGCTACGGCAACGGTAAGCAACGTGGTTGCGAGTAAATCGCAGGCGCTGGCCAACGGTGCCGACACAGTGACCTGGACGGCAACGGTGAAAGATGCCAACCAGAACCCGCTCAATAATATGGCGGTCAACTGGAGCAGCGATAATGCCAGCCTGAAATTATCAGGCAGCAGCTCGCAGACCAACTCAGGCGGTGTGGCTACTATCACGGCAACCTCGGTGAAAACCGCCGATGCCATCATGACGGCAGCACTCACCACACCGGCAGGCAGCGCCAGTGCCAGCAAAGTGAGTTATATCGCAGATGCCAGCACGACGCAGCTTAGCGCCGTGACGGCAGACAAAACCCAGGCGCTGGCGAACGGTACCGATCTGATTACGTTGAGCACCAAAGTGACCGACGCTCAGGGGAATATCTTAGCCAATACGGACGTGAACTGGAGTACGAACCCGGCAACCGGCACGCTGTCAGGCAGCAGTACGAAAACCAACGAGCAGGGTATTGCCACGGTGACGCTGTCCTCCACCAATGTCAGCGATTACGTCGTGACGGCTTCGGCAAACGGTGTGAGCGCGAAGTCCTCTTCTCTGGTCTTTGCCGCAGATGCCGCGACAGCGAAGATTTCTACGCTGACGGCGGATAAAACGACGGGAGTCGTGGCAGGGAAAGATATTGTCACGTTGACCGCAACGTTACTGGATGCGAATAACCATCCGGTGCAAGGGGCCACCGTCAACTGGAGCAGCGATAATGCCAGCGGCATTATCACGCCGGTGTCTGGAGTGACCAATGCCAGCGGGGTAGTCAGTGCAACTCTGACCTCAACACTTGCACAAAGTACAGTGGTGACAGCCAGTGCAGGAAGTAGCCAGAAAACGCTGCCGGTTGAGTTTATTGCTGATGCCAGCAGCGCTAAGGTGACGATTGTTGCAGATAAAACACAGGTTGTGGCGAACGGGACGGATGCGGTGACCTGGAGCGCAACGGTTCTGGATGCCAATAATAACCCGGTGAATGGCGCTAGCGTAGACTGGAGCCGTGATAATGCGAATGTGACACTGGCGGGCAGCACCAGCCAGACACAGGCAAACGGCACCGCCACCATGACCGGCACTTCGTTAAAAACGGGTACCGCTATTGCGACGGCCACCCTGACGGAGCAACAAAGTAGCGCGCAAGCCACGGCGGTGACGTACATCGCTGATGTGAGCACGGCGAAATTTAATCTGACGGTCGACCGCCCAAGTGTTTCTGCGGATGGTCAGGATTTTGCGACCTATAAAGCGACAGCGATGGACGCCAATGACAACCTGATCACCAATACCACGGTTAACTGGGCTACCACGTTGAATAAGTTAACAGCGAGCAGCAGTGTGACCGACAGCAGCGGCGTGGCGACGGTGGGTATTTCGGGGACCGCGCAGGGTAATGCAACGGTCACGGTGAGCCTTGGCGATGCCAGTCAAACTAACAGCGATGTGACCTTTGTCACAAACTTTATTCCAGACTGGAAGATTAGCAACATCATAGGACATTACTCTTTTGCTACTATTGAGGGTCATCCTACCCTGGGGTTCATTGTCAACGCACCGACAACCGGTCCGACTTCTCTTATAGAGGATGGCCCTTCTGAAGCATCCACTTTGACCACACCAATGACCGATGAAAATGGAAACGAGGTGACGGTGACTTTTAGCGGACGTCGTATGGCAGGTAGCTTACTCCATGAATTTAACTCAACAAAGGAAGTTAGCGCCACGGCTACGGTTTACCCTGCTATATATTATTTACCGGCCGATAACCCAGGTTTGCCTGCTGGGGTATACCACGGGACGGTCCACTTTTCTGGCAGGGAATGGGGTAGTAGCGCGGACTACAAAAAATATGACCTTAATATTCTCCTGACGGTGGAATAAGTAGTAATGCCTGAGAGGCGGGAGCGATCCCGCCTTTTTTTGTTAACTGAAAAACATGTACGGAAACTCTCGACCCTAACGGAATAGCGTTTCGCCTTATTTTATCCACCTGTAAGCTTTTTCAATACCTCCCCAGAAAAACCCCTTCACATCAAAAAATTGCTGAAAATCAGCACTGTGTCTGATGGTTATGGCTGCATGAATCCGTGCGCCTTATCATATTTAATAAGCGATTTATCCTGATCCAGCCACTTCACTATGGAGGTTGCGATTTCTACTTCGAAGTGGAAAGCAACTCGCCGAACGCGGTGCAAGAACATCTGTTGACTTCTCATGTTCGGGCGACGGCGTACAGTCTGATGCAGGATCTTGCCTGGGGCATTAATACATCGGATAAGCCGTAATCTTCCTGGTTTTCGCCAGACCATTATTGGCTTTCTCACACAATTCAAACAGCGCAGGAATGAGGTGGGCTGATGCCTTCAGATACCCACTAACCTGCGCGATGCCCTCCGGCGGCAGCATCTCGCAGTTCTCCAGCCCTTCGCTCAGGCAGAGCAATCCCTGACACAGTCCTTCGGCGGATTCAGTGGCCAGCGCACCGAGATCGTAAAGTTGCGCTTCGGCGAAGTTGCCCAAATCCAGCTCGGCAATGAGTGAGCGGAATACGGTGATTGAGTTGGCGGTAAAAGCAGTGTTGTCGGTATCAGTCATGATGGTCATTCCATTGTCAGTGAGTTGAAATCCCATTTTCGGCAGGGATGTTGCCGCTGCGAAATGACTCTATCCCTGTTGATGCACCAAATAAATAACCTGTATGTATTTACAGTATTTTGTTGCGATAAATGGAAGGTATCTCGCAAAATTGGCGCAGCGGGCAGGGGAAATTCCTCATCAAAACCGAATTGGAGAATAATAAAATTAAAATGGTTAATAATTATCTCAGTAATCGAAATATTATTCTGATTAAGCCATGGTGCGGGGTCTGTTAAATTTTAACATGTAGCGTCTGTCACGTTATGTAATTATCACGGTAGCGTAATTTAATTATAGGTGCTATTTTACTGATGTAATTGTTATGAAATATGTCAATCATGCAAGCCTGATGGTTTGCAATTGACTTTATTATCACCACATCGTATTTTATTTATCCATAAATATACATTTTATTTCATTGTCTTACATATACAAATTAAATTGTTTGTTTATTGGTCTCTATATCACATTTTCTTATAGGGAACTTTCTGATTTATCACTTTGTCGTGCGAACTACCTATGTTAATTATTTATACGCGGCGTAAGACCGCACACACATCACATAAATAATAATGACAGGGTAATAATGAACAATTTTAAAGCGTCAATCTTAATTGGCGGCGTCGTGCTGTCGGCATTATCGGCGAGCGCGCAGGCCGAGATTACTGTTTTAGATAAAAACCCGCAGAGTAACTCTTTGCTGGCACCGTTAAGTTTACAGGTGGGCGGAAGTATCCGTCCTGAATGGATATTCAATAACGGTCCGGAGCCGGGCTATTATAAAAATGGTCATGATGGCGGCACCCGCTTCCGCTTCCGTGGCGATTATAAACTCACTGAAGACACCTCGATCATCGGTTACTACGAGCTGGGTGTGGACATGGCACACCTGCTGGGAATGGACAACCATTACGCAGAAGGTGCTCAGCGCGATACGCAACGTCAGTTATACGCCGGTATTAAAGATGACCGTTACGGGACATTAACCTACGGCCACCAGTACGGGATCTATTATTCAGTTGTCGGGATTAAAAGCGATGTCTGGGATAACGATGGTCACGCGGGCGGCACGGGCATTGGTATTAACGGCAACTACGACGGCGCCAATAAACCCAAAAACAGTATTAAATATACCAATGATTTTGGTCCTGTGACGCTGTATGCCAACTACTTATTGCCTGAAGATGAAATTCAGGCGGGTGAGGATCAGCATTATCGCCGTAATAATGGCGGTGGTGTAGGTTTTGATTATAAACTCACCAAAGATTTAGTCTGGAGTGCGGCATACAGCCTGACGGACGCGACTGTCAAAGATAATCAATATAATGAAAAAGATTATCACCAGCAGCTGTCGGGGACGGCATTAACCTGGCAGCCTAATAACTGGTATATCGTTGGCACCGGAAGTTATTACAAAGATTTTGTGCCGAGCACACGTGAAAATCCTGTCGATCATTACTTCGCGGGCAGTGGTTATGGTGTAGAAGGGTTCGTCGGTTATACCTTTAATATCGATGCGCCGTTCCTGAAATCCGTTCAGCCATATGTCGCAGCGGACTCCCTGCAACTGAAAGGCGGGGAAGAGTATCACGCCAACCACGTTTATCTGGGCGCGGGTACCACCATCGGTTACGGATTGTCTGTTTACGTGGAGCGCACGCTGGCGCACTCATCAGATGACGAAGCCGACGCCACCTGGGTTACGGTGTTCTACGATTTCTAATCTCACACGCTTCGTGAGTCATTAAGCCAGCGCGTTTGCGCTGGCTTTTCTTCATTAGCTATGCGGCCTTAATGCGCCATTGCCTGTTCCTGCGCCATGAAAATCACTGTGCCATCATCATCGTCAATCGGCAGTTCCAGCGCCTGATTCAGCACTTCCAGCCGTTCACACAGAATATAGCTCAACAGATCTTTCGCCTGTGGATTCTCCAGCGTCACAATCGCATAAGACAGCGCACGGCAGTGATCGACGATCTCTTCCAGTTCCAGCGGGGTATTGTCGAAAAGGGTTGGCATTTTGAGTACTCCAGAAAATAGTGAGTTTGCTACCACTGGAGACGCTAACCTCGGGGTGGTAGCTCAAACAGCGTTAGCGTTACCGGTTTTCTGGATCCGGTGCTTCGTGAGAAGCCACTGTCTGAGCCACCATAATTTGGGTGAGAACAGACCGTACCACATTTCCTATTTCTTCATAGGGTTGTAGGTACCAGAAAATGACAGAACGCTAATTCTGACTGCGGATTTTGCCGCAGTGAGGAGAGTCTAATACGTGGGAATTTGTACAGTAAGTGGTTTTTTTAGGCAGTTTTCGTTCTTGCGAGATGTCTTGGAAATACATGTAAATGAGAAGAAATATCAAGAGTTGTAGTAGTAAGAAACATGAGGGTTTTGAGTTTACTTATCTAGCTGGCATAGTAACTGGAACCCCTAACATCTGATAAAACAACTGGATAAGCTTCTATGGCAGGCGTAAATCATTGGACACGTGACCAACTGCTGGTTGCGTTTACTCTTTATAGCCAAATCCCGTTTGGTAAGTTGCACTCCAAAAATCCCGACATTATTCATTATGCTAATCTCATTGGCCGGACACCTAGCGCTTTAGCCATGAAGCTAGTCAACCTGGCAAGTCTCGACCCGTTTATTATCGAGTCCGGACGGTCGGGACTGAAAGGAGCCTCAAACACTGACCGGATGTTGTGGCAAGAGATGAATCAAGACACGGAAATATTTGATTTTGAATGTTTACGTGCGATGGAGAAACTTGAGAGGCCCGCAAGAACCCTCCACGACAGTGGGCCGATAGACTTTAGTGGACGAGAAAGAACAACCATCATTAAAGCGCGAGTGGATCAGCAACTGTTTCGCAAGAATGTTCTTGCGGCCTATGAATATCGTTGTTGTCTCACTGAATTAGAAGAACCCGCATTGCTTGTTGCTAGTCATATTCGTCCATGGAGCGAGGCTGTGGAACACCGTCTAAATCCGAGTAATGGCTTATGCCTTTCAAGCCTGCATGACAAAGCTTTTGATCGCGGGTTAATTTCATTTAACGAACATCTTGAGATGATCGTCTCGCCGAAGCTTAAAAAACTCACAAGTAACATTGCGATCGAGAATTTCGAGAAATATGAAGGGAAAGCATTACGCCTTCCCATCAGTTACCCGCCGGATATGAGTCAATTGCACTACCACAGGGAAAACATTTTTGTAGTTTGAATAAATCCAATCTCCGAAGGTGAAAATAGGCAGAAGAGTAAAGCGTCCGCGCCATGGATGGCGCGGTTCGAGCCATCAGGGATGATTTTACGGCGTCTTTACGATCTGCCTGTTTTCACCGCTGCTGATATTTCTGCGCCGCCCCCCTAAAACATCTCCCCCAAATTCAACTGTCCCATCAGCAACGCATTATCACTGTAGTCCACCGGTACGGCGACGACGGCGGGGCCCTGGACGTCCATGGCGGCGCGCAGGGTGCTTTCCAGCGTGTCGGCGGAGGTGACGGCAAAACCTTTCGCACCGAAGGCGTCGGCGTAGGCTTTGAAATCTATCGGGCCGAACTGGATGCCGGAGGTGCGCTGGTATTTTTTCTGTTCCTGAATCGCCACCATGTTGTAGGCCTCATCGACCCAGATGATGTGCAGCAGATTCACGCCGAGACGGACGGCGGTTTCCAGCTCCATGCTCGATTGCATAAAGCCGCCGTCGCCGGAAACTGATACCACTTTGCGGCCAGGATCGACCAGCGCTGCGCCAATCGCCCACGGCAGGGCGACGCCCATGGTCTGCTGGCCGTTGGAAATCAGCACCTGACGCGCGCGGAAGCTGTAAAGGTAGCGGGCGATCCAGATGTGGAAACTGCCCATATCGACGCACAGCGTGACGTCGCTATTGACGATGTCCTGCATCGCGCGTACCAGACGCAGCGGGTGGATCGCAAACTGGTTCAGACTGCGGCCTTTTTGGTCTAACAGCGCGCGCTGCTGGCGGCGGTCTTCCAGAATATCGATGGAGGCCGGGCTGAGATCGATGCGCTGATGAATCTGTTCGGTCAGCAAATCCAGCGTGTCGGCGATGTCGCCCACCAGCTCGACGTCCGGCAGATAGTCACTGTCGGTCTCGGCGGGCACCACGTCGATGTGAACCAGTTCGGCATTGTCGTTGCTCCACTGCGCCGGTTCGTACTCGACCGGGCTGTAACCGATGGTGATCACCAGATCGGCGTTGCGCAGCAGGCGGTCACCGGCCTGATTGTTGAACAGTCCGACGCGGCCAGCGAAACGGTGGAATGACGCCTGGTCTATAACTCCGGCGGCCTGATAGGTGCTGGTGACCGGCAGATCGCTTTTGTGCAGTAACCGGCGGATGGCCTCGGCGTTACGCGGCTGGCTGGCCATCAGGCCGAGCAGCAGTACCGGATTTTTGGCCTGCCGCAAAAGGCTTGCGACCTGCAAGATTGCGTCGTGCGGCGCGCTCCCCAGTACCGGCGCCTGTGAGGTCAGGAGTTTACCGCTGGCCGGTTCGTTGACAATGTCCATCGGCAGGCTGATGAAAGCTGCGCCGGGGCGACCAAACTCGGCGGCGCGAAAGCCGTTTGCCAGCACTTCAGCCAGCGCGGAAGGAGAGGTGACTTCGGCGGAATACTTGGTGACCGGGCGGAACATCGCCACGGTGTCCATGGTCTGGTGAACCTGTTTCACATGATCCGCGCGTTTTACCGCGCCGCCGAGCGCGACCAGCGGATCGCCTTCTGAGGTCGCAGTGGCGACGCCTGTGATCAGGTTCGAACAACCGGGGCCGGAGGTGACCAGCGCGACGCCCGCTTTGCCGGTCAGGCGGCCGACGGCACCGGCCATAAAGGCGGCGTTGGCTTCGTGGCGCACCGGGACCAGCGTGATGCTGGAGTCGAGCAGGGAGTCGAAAACGCGGTCGATTTTAGCGCCGGGGATGCCGAAGACGTGTTTAACGCCCTGCGCTTCCAGCTGTGCGACCACCAAATCTGCACCGCAGTTCCACTCGGTTTTACTGTCTGAATTTTTCATGGAGTCACTCCTTCGTGTTTGCGGTGATTAACTTTCAACAGACTGGATGGCGTCGTTCAAATCATCCGGGCATAAATTGGCATGCAGAAAATCGCTGTCCTGCGGGAAGTCGATCAGCAGTTTTTCGACAGTGCCAAACGTTAGCGTGCCGCTCTCGACCTGATAATCCAGCACGTGCCCGCCGCTGCTGCGTTCCTGATTAATAAAGTGTTCGTGATATCCCGCGACGTTGATGCCCTGCATATACGCCGGGGTCAGAAAGCCAATCAGCACGCCCTGACTGTGTTCGATGTGGTAGGTCGGCTGGGCTTCGATGGCTTCGAGCATCGGTTTATAAGGGCGGTGTTGTTCGGGCACGGTACGCGTCTCGACCCGGCTGAACGTCCCGTCGATGCGCAGCGCACAGAAGGTGTTCTGGCTGGCGACCACGTCGTCGATCACCTTGTGGATCTGCTCGCGGCTGTGCGGGCGCTCGATGCGGTACTCATTCGTGGGATTGAAAAATGTCATCACGGCGAACGGCGTTTTTTGGTCCGGGCTGGCACGTCGTGCGGTGCCGTCGCCGCGCAGCTGGAAGATGTTGTTGTTGAACGCAATCAGCTCGCCGTCGAGACGGTTAAAAGTGCCGAGGCCAAAATCGCCGTGTTTGAGGAGATCAGCCATAGTAGTCTCACCTTCGTACACGCCGCTCAGCAGGGCGCTCATCAGCGAAGACTGATAGAGCACGCGGTCAGGATGCTGTTGCTTAAACGCCGTGGCCGTACGGGCGATGTCGGCGACGCAGGAACAGGAATCAGAATGGTTTTTCATGCAGAGCTCCGCAGTGGAATGGTTAACTTAGCTAACTAAAGGTTGACGCCATTCCGCCCTGAGTTCCAATATGAGGAGGTGTTCACTTTGAGACGTTTTTGATATGGAACTTCGTCATCTGCGCTATTTTGTCGCGGTGGCAGAGACGGGACACTTCACCCGTGCTGCCGAACAGTTGGGGATCTCCCAACCTCCTCTTAGCCAGCAAATACAGCGGCTTGAACATGAAATTGGTACCCCTTTACTCAAACGCCTGACCCGCGGCGTCGAACTCACCGAAGCCGGAAAAGTGCTGTACGACGACGCCCTGAACATCATCAAACTGACCGATGCCGCCCTTGAGCGTACCCGTGCGGTGGCGCGCGGCATGAACGGCACGCTGCGCATCGGCTTTGCGAACTCGACCGCGTTTAACCCGCAAGTCTTTGCGCTGCTGCACCGCTTTCGGGAGAAATATCCGGGCATGGTGATGGAGCCGCAGGAAAAGGACATGGCCGGGCTGATGACGGCGTTGGGCGAAGGCGTGCTCGACGTGGCGTTTATCCGCCTGCCGTGCGAGCGCAGCAAAGCGTTCAGTTTTAAGGTGATGGATATCGAAGAGATGATGGTGGCACTGCCGAAAACGCATCCGCTCAGTCAGGGGAAAGACGTCAGGCTGGCGGCGCTGCGGCATGACAATCTGATTACCTTCCCGCGCGACCTGTCGCCGGGGCTGTATGACGCCGTCACCCATGCCTGCGAAGAGGCCGGGTTCTCGCCGCGCTTCGGTCAGCAGTGTCCGCAAATTACCTCATCGCTGAGCATGGTGGCGACAGGATTTGGCTACGCGCTGGTGCCTGCTTCATTGGGTAAGATTGATGAGAATAATGTGCGCTGTCTGCCCATTGCCGGGCAGACATTGACGACGCAAATCGCGCTGGCGTGGCGTCGGACGGATAACTGCAAGGCCGCGCTGCATCTGGTGGGATTGTTATAAAAGGGGCGATAAGCGTTTTATCACCCGGCCATTTTCACGCGACAATACTTATACGACGATAATCACAGACACGCGGCGATTCTGCGCGCGGCCTTCCTGCGTTTTATTGCTGGCGACCGGCTGGCTCTGGCCTAATCCGCGGGTGTGAATATTGGCGCGTGGCATGCCTGCCTTCGCAAAGGCGTCGGCGACGGTGTTGGCGCGGCGCAATGAAAGATCGTTGTTGTAGCTGGCGTCGCCGTAGTTATCGGTATGGCCGTCGAGGTTCACTTTGCTCAGGCCGACGTGCAGCAGCTCGTTCGCCAGTTTTTCAACTGTCTGTTCACTTTCAGGTGACAGTTTGGCCTGATTGTTCCCGAACAGCACTTTCGCATCCAGACCCAGTTCCCAGCCGGAAGCGGTCTGGGTGAAGCCATTTTTTTGCAGCACGGCGATTTGTTCCGGAGTCAGTCCGGCGGGTTTGGTCTGACAGGCGGCCAGCAGCAAAATGCACAGTCCCATCGTGGCGAACTGGTACCAGGTTTTAAACGTTTTATACGGGTGCATGGGGGAAACTCCTTTTAGTCTTTCGTCACGACGGTCAGCGGCATACCGGTTGAGACATGCCAGCAACTGCCGGATATTTTTTTCGAGCGGTACATAGCCTCATCGGCCTTTTCGAGTAACTCTTTAGCGCTGTTTGCCTGCGATGGCGACAGTGCGATACCAATACTCAGTGAAACATCCAGCGTCTTGTTGTTGAGCAATATCACCGGCGTTTTCATGATCTCGACAATGCGTTCGGCAAAGGCCACCGACTCCGCAGTAGAGATCATCGGGTCGAGCAGAATGGCGAACTCATCGCCGCCCAGGCGCGCCAGCACGTCGCCTTCACGCAGGGTTTTAGACAGCCTTTCGCCAATCACCATCAGCACGCGATCGCCCGCTGCATGGCCCAGTGAGTCGTTGATCTCTTTGAAGTTGTCGACATCAATAAACAGCAGCGCCAGTGACAGCGGCGGACGCATCGGATTGAAGCACTGATTCAGGGTATCAATAAAGAACGCGCGATTATGCAGACCCGTCAGGCCGTCGTGCAACGCCTTTTTGGTCAGCGACACGTTCTCGTTTTTCATGTGATTCTCCCAGGCCTCCAGCTCGGTCAGCAGGCTGTTGAAGTCCTGACTTAGCGTGTGCAGCTCGGCAATCGGCGCGGAAGGCACGCGCAAAGTGAATGAACGGTTAGCGCTCACTTCGTGCGTCACGCGCGTGATATGGCCGAGTGCATCGACGATGCCTTTTTGCATCCGTCGGGAGAAATAGAGCGCGACCAGCGCAGTCAGTACCAGACAGCCGAGCAGGCTGAGCACCGTTTCCAGCAGGAAGCCGAGCAGACTGGTGCCGTTACCGGTGAGCCAGACGGTGCCTATCACTGAACCGGAGTGGATAACCGGCAGCGTGACCGGATCGGGGAAGGCGAGATGGCCGACGAACTGCCCGAGTTTGTCCCAGTTACCTGCCACCGGATGCTGCCATTCGGTGAAGGTATTCCCCGCCGGGGTCAGAATTTTCGCCTGCGCGAAATCGCCACGGTCGGCGATAAACACCAGCGAATCGTGCGCGGCGGAGGCGTCGTTAAATACCAGCGCGGCTTCGGTGGTGTAGCTGATCGCCCGTGCGGTGAGCTGCAAATTGCTTTCTGCGTGTGAGCGCAGCGCCAGCAGCGCCAGCATTATCAGCAAAAATCCCGCCAGTCCGATTGCCGTCAAAATCACAATCACATGGATGCGGTTCAGCGCCGCGCCTAACGTCTTACGCTGGCGTGGCTGTTCTACGTCAGGAACAGGAATATTATTTTCCATCATCACTCCTTTTCCCTGGCAAGTTGTAATACGGCGGGATTTACCCGCACGCCGCTGCGTGACAGCGTATCCAGATTTAATTTAAATCCGGTGTGTTGGGCGGTGATCACCAGACAAAATGCATTGAGTAATGCACAGGCGTCATCCTGTTCTCCAATAGTCAGCACCGCATGGCCGTCCAGCCGCTGATGTAAATCGGCCTGCTGCTCCGGCGTGGTGTAACCGGAATAAATGGCGTCACACTGTGTCGCCAGCATCGGGCTGTCGAAAGGGTAAGTCATCACGTTGAGCGATCTGCCGGAGAAGGCGCTGCCGTCGGGCGTGAGCTGCGCAGCATATTTCACTGGCGGGATGATGCACAGCCGCAGCGTGTTGGAGGTGACTTCACCCGGCGGCCAGCGGGAATAGCTGAGGATGCCGTTGACCGTCTGGGCCACGCTCGAATTCAGCGCCATATCATTATTAGTTTGCGCGGCGCTTGGGGTCAGCGGGGCAACCAGCAAAAGCATGAGCATGGCAAAGCCATACGCAGCCCGAAATAACGAGCGGGTGTGCGTCTTCACTGACAGGCAAAAAGAATGTCGGGCTTTTCCCATTGGCACGCTCTGTGTTTCATCCGGTTGAAATTGTTTCACCGGTGTAAGAATAACTTTATCGGCAATAGTTCTGAAAGCGTCAGTAAAAAATTTCCCCCCTTGCCGCAGCACTGTTTTGTGGCGTTTTGTTGACACAGATCCAGGCTCAGCGCGGGACACTGAAGAAGTATTAATGTAATAAGAATCTATGCTGTTGGTTTATTGAGCAAAGAATGTCGGGGGCTGAAGTGGATAAAAAAACCAACCTGTTTGTATTTCAACCGTTAATTAAATAATAATCACGGGGATAACAATTTATTACTAAAGAATAATGTTACCAGTCTCTCTTTTTCATGAAATTAAATTAGTGAAAATGTTAATAGATTGGAATTTAAAGGAATATTAAGCGGCTATTTTAGGATATTCGTGACCATGATCTCAATCTCAGGCGGTTACCCAGATTTTTATGCTACGGATAGGTATCATGCCCGCATTAATGGTATGTTTTATCCGTCAGGATGGTTTTTATGATGACGGGTGCAGTGAAAAAAACATCAACCATTCTGGGGAACGAAATATTTTATAATTAAGTAATGAGGGATTATGGATAACACAACAATCGGAACGCTGTCTAAACAGTCAGTAAGTTCCTGGCGTAAAACTGACACCATGTGGATGTTAGGTCTGTACGGAACGGCTATTGGTGCAGGGGTTCTTTTCTTACCTATTAATGCCGGTATTGGCGGATTAATTCCGTTAATTATTATGACAATTCTCGCATTCCCAATGACGTTTTTCGCTCACCGCGGATTAACCCGATTTGTTTTATCCGGGAAAAATGCAGGTGAAGATATTACCGAAGTTGTGGAAGAACATTTTGGTATTTCCGCCGGTAAGTTAATTACGCTGCTTTATTTCTTCGCTATTTACCCGATTCTTCTGGTGTATAGCGTCGCGATTACTAACACCGTTGAGAGCTTTATTACTCACCAGATGCATATGACTGCGCCACCTCGCGCCATTCTTTCTCTGGTGCTGTTGTTAGGCTTAATGACGCTGGTGCATTTCGGTCAGGATCTGATCGTCAAAGCCATGAGTATTTTGGTCTTCCCGTTCGTTGCCGTATTAATGGCGCTGGCGCTGTATCTGATCCCAAACTGGAACACGACGGTCTTCGAAAATGTCTCCCTGTCCGGTAACGGCGTAGGGCACGGCATGCTGATGACCCTGTGGCTGGTTATTCCGGTGATGGTGTTCTCCTTCAACCACTCGCCAATTATCTCTTCTTTCGCGGTCGCGAAACGCAAAGAGTACGGCGACGACGCTGAGAAAAAATGTTCACGCATTCTGGCATTTAGCCACATTATGATGGTGCTGACGGTGATGTTCTTCGTCTTCAGCTGCGTCCTGAGCCTGTCTCCGGCAGACCTGATGGAAGCCAAAGCGCAGAACGTTTCAATTCTGTCTTATTTAGCTAACCACTTCTCCAATCCGGTGATTGAATATATCGCGCCGTTTATTGCATTCATCGCGATTACGAAATCTTTCCTCGGCCATTATCTTGGTGCGCGTGAAGGTTTCAACGGTATGGTGATTAAATCACTGCGCAGCAAAGGGAAAACTATTCCATTACCTAAGCTGAACCGTTATACCGGTATCTTTATGTTAGTCACGGCCTGGGCGGTTGCTACTCTGAATCCAAGTATTCTGGGTATGATTGAAACCCTCGGTGGTCCGATTATTGCGATGTTATTATTCCTGATGCCTATGTATGCCATTCGCAAAGTCCCTGCGATGAGAAAATACAGCGGCCACATCAGTAATATCTTCGTGGTAATTATGGGTCTGATTGCTATGTCAGCGATTGTATTCAGCCTGATCGGTTAATTAATAAAATCTGTTAATACAGTGAGCGAAAATAATTCGCTCACTGCTTTCTGCTACCTGTTTCTTATTCTTTCCCGTCATCCTATTCAGACATGGAGTCCACCGTGATCAGCGTCTTCGATATTTTCAAAATTGGTATTGGTCCTTCCAGTTCGCATACTGTTGGCCCGATGAAAGCCGGGAAAATATTTACTGATGAGCTTATTTCTTTAGGTCATCTCGCACAGACCACCCGCGTGGTGGTAGACGTTTACGGGTCTTTATCGTTGACCGGTAAAGGTCATCATACCGATCTGGCCATCATCATGGGGCTGGCCGGCAATATGCCAGACGACGTTGATATCGATGCGATCCCGGCGTTTATCCGTCAGGTAGAAACCACCGGGCGTCTGATGCTTGGCAAAGGCGCCAAAGAGGTGGATTTCCCGGCCTGTTCCGGCATGAATTTCCATCGCAGCAATCTGCCGCTGCACGAAAACGGCATGTCGATCAGCGCCTTTAACGGCGACGAACTGCTGTACACGCAAACCTATTATTCCATTGGCGGCGGCTTTATCGTCGAAGCCAGTAAATTCGGCCTGCAGGATGAAAATCCGGTAGTGCGCCCGTACCCGTTCCACTCCGCCAGTGATTTGCAAAAGCATTGCATTGATACCGGCCTCTCGCTCTCGGCGCTGATGCTGCAAAACGAACTGGCGAGCCATTCCCGTGCAGAAATCAGCGATCACTTCGCGGCAATCTGGAACGTGATGAGCGAAGGTATTACGCGCGGTATTCACACCGAAGGGCTGCTGCCTGGGCCGATGAAAATCAACCGCCGCGCCGCCGCGCTGCGTCGCATTCTGGTGACGCAGGATAAGAACAACGTCGATCCGATGGGCGTCGTGGACTGGATCAACATGTACGCGATGGCGGTGAACGAAGAAAATGCCGCAGGTGGCCGCGTGGTTACCGCACCGACCAACGGCGCATGCGGGATTATTCCTGCGGTGCTGACCTACTACGATCAGTTTATCCGCCCGATAAGCCCTGATTCTTACAGCCGTTTCTTCCTCGCCTCCGGCGCGGTCGGCATTCTGTTCAAAATGAACGCCTCTATTTCCGGCGCAGAAGTCGGTTGTCAGGGCGAAGTCGGCGTCGCCTGTTCGATGGCGGCGGCGGGCCTGACCGAACTGCTGGGCGGCAGCACCGCGCAGGTGTTTATGGCAGCGGAAATTGCCATGGAACATCACCTCGGGTTGACCTGTGATCCGCTGGCCGGACAGGTTCAGGTGCCGTGCATCGAACGCAATGCTATCTCTGCCGTGAAAGCCGTGAACGCCTCACGCATGGCGCTGCGCCGCACCAGCGAACCGCGCGTGTGCCTCGATAAAGTCATCGAAACCATGTACGAAACCGGCAAAGATATGAACTCAAAGTATCGCGAAACGTCCACAGGCGGCCTGGCAATTAAAGTCCTCGCCTGTAACTGATTCTTTCCTCTTCATTTCCGAAAAGGCGGGAAACCGCCTTTCTCGTCTCCTTCCCGATTTTTCTCCTGTGCTATGTTTTGGTTATCAAAAAAATTTATGTAGTCCCTCAAAACACCTGGAAAACAGTTAAAAGGAAACGTCCGGCATGTCTAAATTTTTCATGAATGACCGCAAGACTCTGATTAACGATGTTATCGAAGGGGTGATCCTGACCTCTCCCTACAAAAATCTGGCGAAGCTGGACGTCGATCCGGCTATCCGCGTTGTGGTGCGCCGCGACTGGGATAAGAAAAAGGTCGCGCTGATCTCCGGCGGCGGCTCGGGCCACGAACCGGCACACGTCGGATTCGTCGGCAAAGGAATGCTCACCGCCGCGGTCTGCGGCGAAGTGTTTGCCTCGCCGAGCGTCGATGCGGTGCTGAACGCGATTGTGGCGGTGACCGGTAAAGCGGGCTGTCTGCTGATCGTCAAAAACTACACCGGCGACCGGCTGAACTTCGGGCTGGCGGCGGAGAAAGCCAAAGGTATGGGGTACAACGTCGAACTGGTCATGGTCTCCGACGATATCTCCCTGCCGGACAACAAACAGCCGCGCGGTATCGCCGGTACGGTGCTGGTGCACAAAATCGCCGGTTATGCGGCCGAGCAGGGGAAATCCCTGAAAGACGTGACCAAAATCGCGCAGCAGGCGATTGATGCCACTGCCAGCATGGGCGTGGCGATGTCCGGTTGCAGCCTGCCGGGCGGCGGCGAAGATGAAGAAGAACAGCGTATCGAATCGGGCCACGTCGAGCTGGGTCTGGGCATTCACGGCGAGCCGGGCGTGTCGAAGATGAAAACCCAGAACAGCAAAAAAGTGGTAGATACGCTGGTCGAAAAGCTTCAGGCACATGTGAAGAAATCCGACAAACTGGCGGTGCTGATCAACAACCTCGGCGGCGTGTCTCCGCTGGAGATGAGCCAGCTGACCAAAGAAGTGGTGCATTCGGCGCTGGGCGGTTCGATTCGTTATCTGATTGGGCCCGCGTCGCTGGTCAGCGCGCTGGATATGAAAGGTTTCTCGCTGTCTGTGATTGCGCTCAAAGGCGGCATTGAAGAAGCGCTGCTGGCAGACGTTGAAGCGTCCGGTTGGCAGCCCCTGGTCAAACTGGAAAAACTGGCAACGAAGAAAGGCAAGAAAATCAGCGAGAAGAAAACCGCCAAAGCCTCTTCTAACGCAGAAGTCAGTAAAATTGTCGAGACCATTACCCAGACACTTTCCGATCTGGAAGATGAGCTGAACAAGCTCGATGCCAAAGTGGGCGATGGCGACACCGGATCGACCTTTGCCACCGGCGCGCGCGATATTCAGAAACAAAACAAGGCCAAAAAGCTGCCGCTGAACAACGTAGCGGATCTGCTTGGCGTGGTTGGCGATCGTCTGGCGGTAGTGATGGGCGGATCGAGCGGCGTGCTGATGTCGATCTTCTTTACCGCTGCCGGTAAGAAATTCGACGAAGGCGAAAAATTGCCGAAAGCGTTGCTGTTTGGTCTTGAACGCATGAAGCACTACGGCGGCGCAGATCTCGGCGATCGCACGATGATCGACGCGCTGCAACCGGCTCTGGAAGCGCTGGGCAAAAAAGATGCCCTGAAAGGGGCAGCCAAAGCCGCGGCCAAAGGCGCGAAAGACACGGCCAGCATGAAGAAAGCCAATGCCGGACGTTCGTCATACCTGAGCAGTGACAGCCTGAAAGGCGTGAAAGATCCGGGCGCTGTAGCTGTCGAAAAAGTCTTCGAGGCGCTGGCGAAAAAATAGTGTTCGGATGACAGAGCTTTGCTCAATAAATCAAAGGCCTGCGGGGAAACCGGCAGGCCTTTTTTATTTACTTCAGTTCGAAATGATCAGCACCCGCCCGGCCAGCGATCCAGCGTGATATTTCTGTCCGGTGCTTTGGCACCGAAATCGGACAGCACGGCTTTTACATCCGGATCGATGTAATCAGCGTTGTCGTGCTCGACACGCACCACGCTGTTATCCGGGATTTCCGCCAGCAGGCTTTGTAAACGCGGGTTGTGCAGGAAAGTCAGGTTCTGATGAAAACGCATCACGTAATGGTTTTCATAGCGCGTCAGCTGCAAGGCATTGCGATGGCTTTTGTACGTGCTCGACAGCAGCTGCGCCAGTATCCCGATACCAATCCCGGCCAGCATGCCGAACACCAGAATGCCCATCAGCGTGGCGACAAACGGCAGGAACTGCGGCATGCCCAGACGCCACTGTGTGATGAACAGCTCCGGCGACGCCAGTTTGTAGCCGGTGTACAGCAGCACCGCCGCCAGGCAGGCCAGCGGAATGGTGTTGAGCATGTCGCTGAAAAACATTCCGCACAGCAGTAGCAACACGCCGTGCAGCAGGATCGACACTTTGCTGCGCGCGCCGGTATTAACGTTCACCGAACTGCGCACGATCACCGCGGTGATCGGCAGACCGCCGAGGAATCCGCTGATCAGATTTCCGATCCCCTGCGCGCGCATTTCCTTATTTGGTGAAGGAGCGGGCGTTTGTTCTTTCAGCTTTTTCAGCGCTTCCTGACTCAGCAAGGTTTCCAGGCTGGCAACCAGCGCCAGCGTGACGGCGATAACGTAGATCTGCGGATTATTCCACGCGCTCCAGTTGGGCTTCTCCAGTTGTGACGTGACTTCATCCACGCTGTCGAATTTCGGCAGGGCGATACGCGGTAACGATTGCATCGCGTCCGGAAAGAGACGATCGCCGAAGATCATCGCCAGACTTCCCCACAGCACGGCCACCAGCGGCCCCGGAATGTAGGTCATCAGTTTGATGCGTTTGAACGGCGGAGTGGTCCACAGCCAGAGGATAAGCAACGCCACGCCGGAAACCAGCAGCACGGTCGGCGAAAGGCTGAACGCCGGATCGCTGAAGATGCCTTTCAGACCCTCTTCCCCTTCATAGCCCAGCGCCACCGGGATCTGCTGCATGATCAGTAATATCCCGATCGCCGCCAGCATGCCCTGAATAACGGATCCGGGGATCAGCGAGACAAAGCGTCCGGCTTTGATGATACCGAAGACGATCTGCAATACGCCTGCCAGCATCAGCGCCAGCAACAGTGATGAGAAGGATCCGAGGGTTTCCATCGCGCCGACGACGATGGTCACCAGCCCGGCCGCCGGGCCGCTGACTGCAAAACGCGACGGGCTGAGCAGGGTGACGATGATACCGCCGATGACACCGGTCAGCAGGCCGACAAACGGCGGTAATCCGCTGGCCTGCGCGATGCCGAGACTTAGCGGCAGTGCCACCAGAAAGACCACGATCCCGGCCGGAATGTCGTAACGCAGGAAATTCATGTTGATACCGTTATTCGTGCTTATCGTCATGAAACAGCCTCCACGGCGCTTTGCTGCACCAGCTTTTTTAAGTGCCCGCTGTGCAGATCGTACACACAGCCATAAACGTGCAGGGAAACGCCGTTTTCCCAGGCCTGCTGAACCGGGGCGGTGGCGATAAGGTGGGAAAATTGTGTCAGGACGTTGGCTTCGACCAGCTGATTTTGCCGTTCTGGCTCCTCGCCTGTACCGGTGTGAAAGTCCTCGATGTGCGGATGAAGCGCTGAACGTAACTGGTGAATTCGCCGCGAAAGCGCATTGTCTTGCTGCGCCAGCGGCATATCCGGCAATGCGACGGCGGCCTGAACGCCGCCGCAGCCGTAGTGACCGCACAGCACAATGTTGGAGACTTTCAGGTATTCCAGCGCGTATTGCAGCACGCTTTGAAAATTGTCATCTGTGTCCAGCACCATATTGGCGATGTTGCGATGCACGAACAGTTCGCCCGGATGTGCGCCGGTCAGGACTTCGGCTGGCACCCGGCTGTCGGAACAGCCGATCCACAGCGTATGTGGTTGTTGGGGTTGTGCTGTTTGCTCGAAATAGCCCGGATCGCTCTGGCTTTGTTTCAGCGCCCAGCTGCGGTTACTGGCAAGGAGTGGGATCAATGCGGTCACGATATGCTTCTCTCTGTCAGGGGGCCGGAGATTTCTCTGCTGGCCCGGTGGCGATCAACGTCTAAAGTAAGAAATTCTTTAGTTACGATTTGAAGCTTCTTGATGCACTTTCTAACATGGTAGTCGGCAATTCCGCATAAGGAAAATCTTAGAGTGATGTGGCGGCGATCACGCAAAACCGGATGCCTGGACTGAAAACCTTGATCTCACGCATGCCAAAGTCATTCCCCGCAGCAGATGAATTTTTGCCCACGTATAATCTCCGGCCTTGATTTTCTGGCTGCGAAATCACGATTTATAAGCCGTGCTTAAGCAACTTTCCCTTTATTTCAGCGAAAACTTCCTATGCCAATCAGCCTGATCCAACCCGATCGCACCCTGTTTTCTTACCCGCGTTACTGGGCCGAATGCTACGGTACTGCGCCGTTTTTCCCGATGAGTCGGGAGGAGATGGATCAGCTCGGCTGGGACAGCTGTGATGTTATCGTGGTGACCGGTGATGCGTATGTCGATCACCCGAGTTTCGGGATGGCGATCGTTGGCCGCATGCTGGAAGCGCAGGGTTTTCGCGTGGGTATCATCGCGCAGCCGGACTGGAGCAACAAAGACGATTTCATGCGTCTGGGGAAACCGAATCTGTTCTACGGCGTGACCGCGGGAAACATGGATTCGATGATCAACCGCTACACCGCTGACCGCAAACTGCGCCACGACGATGCCTATACACCAGACAACGTCGGCGGTAAGCGGCCTGATCGCGCCACGCTGGTTTATACGCAGCGCTGCAAAGAGGCGTTCAGCGATGTGCCGGTGCTGCTGGGCGGCATCGAAGCCAGCCTGCGCCGCATCGCGCATTACGATTACTGGTCAGATACCGTGCGCCGCTCGGTGCTGGTGGATTCCAAAGCCGACATGCTGATTTACGGCAACGGCGAGCGCCCGCTGGTGGAAGTCGCGCACCGTCTGGCGGCAGGCGAAGCTATTACGGATATTCACGACGTGCGCAATACCGCCGTGATGCGTAAAACGGCGCTGGTCGGCTGGAGTGGGGTGGATTCCACTCGGCTGGATAAACCGGGCCGCATCGAACCCATTATGAATCCGTACGGCGAAGATTTGCCGTGCTCAGAAGGTGAATTGCCCGCGCCGGACGCGCCGCAGCCGGTGACCGTGCGTGCGCCGAAACCGAAGCCGTGGGAGAAAACCTACGTGCTGTTGCCGTCATTTGAAAAAGTGAAGGCCGACAAAGTGCTTTACGCGCATACCTCGCGCATTCTTCACCATGAAACCAACCCCGGCTGTGCGCGGGCATTGATGCAAAAACACGGCGATCGTTACGTGTGGATCAACCCGCCAGCGATCCCGTTATCCACCGAAGAGATGGACGAAGTGTTTGCACTGCCGTTCCAGCGCGTGCCACATCCGTCTTACGGCAAGGCGACCATTCCAGCGTATGACATGATCCGTTTTTCGATCAATATCATGCGTGGCTGTTATGGCGGCTGTTCGTTCTGCTCGATCACCGAGCACGAAGGGCGGATCATTCAGAGCCGATCCGAAGAGTCGATCGTTCGTGAAATCGAAGAGATCCGCGATAACGTGCCGGGATTTACTGGCGTGATTTCCGATCTCGGCGGGCCGACCGCCAACATGTATATGCTGCGCTGTCAGTCGCCGAAAGCCGAGCAAAGCTGCCGCCGCGCCTCCTGCGTGTATCCTGAAATTTGTACGCACATGGACACCAACCATGAGCCGACCATCAATCTTTACCGCCGCACCCGCAGCCTGAAAGGCATCAAGAAAATCCTGATCGCCTCGGGTGTGCGTTACGATCTGGCGGTGGAAGATCCGCGTTATATCAAAGAGCTGGCTGAACATCACGTCGGCGGATATCTGAAGATCGCGCCGGAGCATACTGAAACCGGGCCGCTGTCGAAGATGATGAAACCGGGCATGGGCAGCTATTACCGCTTCAAGGAGCTGTTCGACACCTATTCGAAACAGGCGGGCAAAGAGCAGTACCTGATCCCGTATTTTATCTCGGCACATCCGGGCACGCGTACCGAAGATATGATCAATCTGGCGCTGTGGCTCAAGCAGAACCGCTTCCGTCTGGATCAGGTGCAGAACTTCTATCCGTCGCCGCTCGCCAGCGCCACCACCATGTATTACAGCGGCAAAAATCCACTCAACAAAGTGGATTACAAAAGCGAAGACGTGGTGGTGCCGAAGGGCGATCGTCAGCGCCGGTTGCACAAGGCGCTGCTGCGTTATCACGATCCGGTGAACTGGCCGGTGATCCGCGAAGCGCTGACGGCGATGGGAATGCGTCGTCTGATTGGCGTTCGCCCGGATTGTCTGGTGCCGCCGGACGGTTTTGATCCGCGCTTTGCCCCGCCGCGATCGGGGATCGCACGGCCTGCGGCCACGCGCTTTACGGCGTCGAAAGCACAGAATCCGGGAACGGGAAAAGGTAAAGCAGGGGAGTCACGGGCGGGTAAAAAACCGGCTGCGCAGGGAAAAGGGGCAAATCGCAGCGTTAATCGAGGTAAAAGACCGGTTTAAGATCGCTGCTTATCGGGCTGTTATCGGCATTGGCAGGCATCACGTCTGCCATATGCTTCCACCATTGCTGGCAGATATCCGTTTTTGCCACCGCATCCCATCTTTCTTCTGATTCGATTTCGACATAGCCAAACAGCAAATTACGTTTTTCATCGAGAAAAATACTGTAGTGATGGGCGCCGTGGGCTTTCAGCGTTTCCGCCAGTTCCGGCCAGATCGGAGAATGCCGACGCTGGTATTCAGCATGCGCATTCGGGTTGATCTGCATAACGAAGGATTTACGGATCATATTGGCTCCTGGTTGGATAACTCCCTCCCCCTTCGCAGGGGGAGGAGCAGATCGAGTCTTTGCTCCTTCCCTTCGCAGGGGGAGGAGAAAAAATTACATCGCTTTTAAATATAGCTCACGCACTTCTTCCCGCGTGGGTGTTCTCGGATTGCACGGCAGGCATGGGTCGGCCAGCGCTTTATCAAGCCAGTTTTCGATATCTGCTTCCACAATTCCCAGCTCCCTGAAACCGCAGGGGATCCCCACGCGTTTCGACAATGCACGGATAGCCTCGACCGCCGCGATGCTGGCCTGCATTTCACTGATACTTTGCGTATGTACGCCCATTGCGCGGGCGATATCGGCGAAACGCTGCGGTGCGCAAGCACGGTTAAATTCCTCCACAACCGGCAGCAAAATAGCATTGCAGACGCCGTGCGGCAGGTTGTGCGTCGCGCCGGGCTGATGTGCCATCGCGTGAACTAACCCCAGACCGGCGCTGTTAAATGCCATGCCCGCCAGATATTGTCCCTGCGCCATTTTTTCGCGTGCTTCAATGTCATCACCGTGTTCGACCGCTTTCGGCAGCCATTGGGTGATGGTCGAAATCGCCGCCAGCGCCGTCGGGTCGGTCAGCGGATGTGCGCCGACGGAGACATACGCCTCGATAGCGTGGGTTAACGCATCCATGCCCGTCGCGGCTGTCACGCCTGCCGGGATCTTGAGCATAATCGACGGATCGTCCACCGCGATATCCGGGATCAGATTGGTGTCGATAATGACTTCTTTCACCTGACGCTGACTGTCGATGATCACCGCATTGCTGGTGAGCTCGGCGGCGGTTCCTGCGGTGGTGTTAATCGCCACCAGAAATACGCCCGGTTTAGTGACGTTGCCGACGCCGGAGTAACGTGTCACCGGCCCCGGATTGGTGGTCAGGATTTTGATACCTTTGGCGGTATCAATCGGGCTGCCGCCGCCGAAGGCGATCAGATAATCACAGTGATTTTCGCGGTACAGGCGGAACCCTTCATCGACAATTTCTGAGGTTGGATTGGGAACGACGCCGCCGTAGAGCGCGTAAGGTAATCCGGCATTGTTGAGTGCGGAGAATAAGCCATCAAGCAGACCGAGTTCGACTAACTGACCGTCGGTGACGATCAGCGCTTTGCCGTGATCTTTGTTCGCCAGCATCGCCACCATATCGTCGATTGCGCCCTGGCCGTGAAGGCTGATTTTAGGAAGTGCCAACATAAAACTCATAAAAATCCCTCTGTGAGTAAATAGAACTGATGTTCTGTGTGGCGATGCTCCAGGGTCTTTGCCAGTTCTTGCTACGGGGAACATCCTCTGTTCCCCGTGCAGGATTTATATTTTCCGGAGCAGGAACCGCCGGATCAGGCTTTTAATGCGGCCTCGAAAGGCGTGACGTCAAAACGTTTGCCGAGGGCAATCAGTTCGTCGGTCTGGATGGTTTGTTTCATGCCGCCCATGGAGATCACTTTGACCAGAATCTCCGCGGATTTTTCGGCGGTATCGATCAGGCCAAAAGCATCGTCGAGCGTCGGACCGCAGCCGAAGATGCCGTGGAACGCCCACAGCACCAGACTGTGATGCTGCATCTGATCGGAAGTCGCCGCACCGATGCCGTCGGTGCCCGGCACCATCCACGGCACAATGCCGACGCCGTCCGGGAATACCACCAGACATTCGGTGCTGCATTCCCACAGCTTGCGTGTGATCTTGGCGCTGTCGAGTTCCAGCACGTAGGTCAGTGCGATCAGGTTGGTGGCGTGGCAGTGCATGATCACGCGATCCTGCCCGTGAGTGACGCGTTTACGTACCGCGTGAGATTGCAGATGTGACGCCAGTTCGGACGTGGGTAATCCGCCCGCTGTCAGCCCCCAGAGGATGTTGTAGCTGGCGCCTTTGTCATCAAGCTGGATAACTGTCAGTGCTTCGGAAGGGGCGAGTTGCACGTTGCGAAAGAACTTACCGGAACCAGTCACGATAAAGTATTCATTCGCCAGATCCGGCGCGTGCTGCGTCAGTTCAACGCGGCGCGGCTGGGTATAAAAATCATTTTTGTACGGGGCTACGTCTTCCGGCAGCAGACGCATGCTGACGTTACCGCCGTTGCGCTCATCCCAGCCTTTCAGCCACATATCGGTGGTCGCTTTGACCATGCCTTGTACAAACCACGAGCTAAATAATGTTTTCATTAGAACTTTCCTGCAAATAAGGTGAATGCATTTCGGCGGTGCGATAAGGCATGGATCAGCGTTTTGACAGTACGCTGGTTTCATAATGGCGGACGGCATCCAGCCACTGACCGCCGACCGGCACATCGTGGCGCTGGCAGTACATGTCCCAGACTGCCTGCCACGGCAGCGATTTTTGTTCTTCCAGAAGCGCCAGACGCGCGGTGTAGTCGCCTTCAACTTCCAGCTTTTTCAGTAAATCAGTCGGCTCAAGCAGGGCTTTGAGCAGCGCTTTTTTCATGTTGCGCGTGCCGATCACCCACGCGGCGATGCGGTTGATCGAGGCGTCGAAGAAATCCAGCCCGATGTGAACGCGGTCGAACAGGTTATGGCGCACGATTTCGCTGGCGATAGCCTGTGTTTCGTCATCCAGCAGCACTACGTGATCGCTGTCCCAGCGCACCGGACGGCTGACGTGCAGCAACAGACGCGGCACATACAGCATCGCGGCAGAAATTTTATCGGAGATGACTTCGGTCGGATGGAAATGGCCTGCATCGAGGCACAGCGCGGTGCCACGGCTGGCGGCGTAGCCAAGATAGAATTCGTTGGAGCCGACGGTGTAGCTTTCCGAACCGATGCCGAACAGCTTGCTTTCGACGGCGTCGATGTGTTCGCTGAGATCAAACTTCTCGGCAATCACTTCATCCAGCGCGCTCATCAGGCGCTGGCGCGGAGCCAGACGGTCGACGGTGACGTCTTTCATGCCGTCCGGCACCCAAATGTTCATCACCGACGGCGTGCCCAGCGCGCGGCCAAACGAAGCGGAGACGCGGCGGCTGGCCTGACAATGCTCGATCCAGAACTGGCGTACTTGCGGATTGGCGCTCGACAGCGTAAAGCCGTCTGCGCTCATCGGGTGCGAGAAGCACGAAGGGTTGAAGTCCAGACCCAGCTTGTTCTTTTTCGCCCAGTCCACCCAGCCGGTAAAGTGCTTCGGTTCGATTTCATTGCGCGCAACGGGTTTGTCAGATTCCAGATAAATGGCGTGCAGGTTCAGGCGGTTAGGCCCGGGGATCATGGAGATCGCCAGTTCTAAATCGGCGCGCAGCTGCTGCGCATTTCGCGCTTTGCCGGGATAGTTGCCGGTGGCCTGGATCCCGCCGGTCAGCCCGCCTTCCGGGTTCTCAAATCCCGCGACGTCATCTCCCTGCCAGCAATGAATGGAAACCGGCAGAGTATCGAGTTGTTTGATTGCGGCTTCGGCATCAATGCCCAGCTGCGCAAAGCGTTCTTTAGCAAGCGTCCATGCGTGATCGATTGATGAAGTCATACTGCGAGCTCCTCATTGACGTGACAGAGCGCCTCAAAACGGCGCCAGTGAATAGCGAAATCCGCGTGAATACGGGGAAGATAATGGTGTTGCTCAAAGTTCATGGCGACGATGCGGCGAAATTCAGCGGTGTCTTTGACAGCGCTGAGCGCCATCAGCTGGCAGCCGATGTTGCCAAGCGTGGAGGCTTCCACCGGCCCGGCGCTGACGTTGACCTGACAGACATCGGCGCACAGCTGATTAAGGAACTGGTTCTGACTGCCGCCGCCGACAATGTGAATGTCTTCCAGCGGTGCGCCCTGTAAATCCGCCAGCTGCAGCGCAATTTTGCGATACAGCATGGCGAGGCTGTCGAAAATACAGCGCGCCAGTTCGGCCGGTGATTCCGGTACCGCTTCGCCCGCCTGATGACAGGCTTCGCGAATGGCGCTGACCATCGACGGCGGATTAATAAAGCGGTCTTCGTTCGGGTTGATAAGATAGGTAAACGGCGGGACGTTCTTCGCCAGCGTGATCAGCGAAGGTAAATCCTGAATGTTCAGTTCGCGGCAAACGCGTTGAAAAAGCCACAATCCCATGATGTTACGCAGCACGCGAAAACTGTCATTGATGCCGCCTTCATTCGTGACGTTATCGTGTAACGCACCCGCGTGATTGAACGCTTTCGGGCTTTCGATGCCCATCAAAGACCAGGTGCCGGAGCTGAGGTAGGCGCTGTGCGAACTGGTGAGCGGTGCCGCAACGACGGCGCTGGCGGTGTCATGCGTGGCGACGCTGAAAACGGGTACGCTGCGCCCGCGCGGACTGTGCCAGAGGCCGGGAGAGTTGCCCGGCTGAGTAGGTTTTTGCAGCCAGCGGCGCGGTACGCCCGCCAGTTTCAACAGATCTTCATCCCAGTCGCCGGTGGTGATATTGAGCATTTGCGTGGTGCTGGCGTTAGTGAATTCCCAGTTGAGCTGGCCGGTGAGACGGAAGAGAAAATAGTCCGGGATCATCAGCAGATGTGCGGCTTTGCTTGCGATTTCAGGCTGTTGTTCCGTCAGCGCCCGCAGCTGATACAGCGTATTAAACGGCATAAACTGGATGCCGGTTTTTTGGTAAATAACATGGCGGCCAATCTGCTTTTCCATCCGCGCCATCACGCCGTCGGTGCGGCTGTCGCGATACGCCACGGCCGGACCCACCCGCTGACCCTGTTCATCGAGCAACACGAAATCCACGCCCCAGGTATCGATGCCTATACCGTCGAGCGGAATGCCTGAAGCGTCCAGACGGTTTAATCCTTCCAGAATGTGCTTCTCGAGATCATCCAGATCCCACGTATCCATGCCATCAGTGTGCGTCAGGTTATTCGGGAAACGGTGAATTTCTTTCAGCGTCAGCGTCGCCGCTGAATCAGGTTCCTGGCGGGTAAACGTGGCCAGCATGACGCGGCCGCTGGAAGCGCCGAGATCAATAGCGGCAAGATGGTGGGTTCTCATAGCAGCCATTCCTTATTGAATATGCTGCCCAGTGTAGGGGAGGCGTTTAAGGCTCACCTTCCGGTGATTGCCACTGGTTTTAGCGGGATGGCAGCATTAAAAAGGTAGATGCGAGGCAGATCACACTTCCGCTCAAAGCCCTGCCGGACAAGGCGATGAAAACGTCGGAAACACGCAAGCGGCCTGTGTGATCTTTGCCGCAGATCCGCAACACAGCGGGGTTAATCTTAAAAAAATGACTGTTTAAGCCGTTTTTAACGCCGTGGTTTGAAGGTATGAACGCCGGGCGCAGGGTAGGGTTGTTTCACGATGAATAATGAATCCCCCGAACCGGAGGCGATAAATGACGTTACTGAAGGGTGATGATTATTTTGCGGCACCTGAGCTGACTGTGACGGTCGAGCGACGTCTTCCGCAAAGCGTATTCCCGGAGCACTACCACGATTTCCACGAGATTATGCTGGTGGAAAGCGGCTCAGGCGTGCACATCTTTAATGACCATCCCTATACCCTGACCGCCGGCACTGTCTGTTTTGTGCGTGCCAGCGATCACCACTTGTTTGAAAACGTGGAGAATCTGCGCCTCACCAACGTGTTGTTCCGCTCACCCAAAGCATTCCGGTTTATCCAGGACGTCGGCCATTTTCTGCCACAGGAACACCATTATCAGTCGCAAATTCACTGGCAGCTCAGCCCGCATGTTCTGGCGCAGGTGCTGGAGTGCATCGCGCAGCTGGAAGCGCTGCCAGACAGCATTGAGATGGAACACATCGCCACGCGCGAAAGCTTGTTTTTACAGCTGCTGATCCTGCTGTATCAGGACTGTTTCCAGCCACAATTGCGAGACACCTCTGAAAACAAGGTCAATCAACTGTTGCAATGGCTCCAGTCACATTACAGTGAAGAAGTTAACTGGACTGAGGCCGCCGAACGTTTTTCTCTGGCGCTGCGCACTCTGCACCGGCAGATGAAGCATTACACCGGTCTGACGCCGCAGCGCTATCTGAACCGTCTGCGCCTGCTTGAGGCGCGCCGCCGTTTACACCATAGCGATCAAAGTATTACCGATATTGCCTATGCCTGCGGGTTCAGTGACAGTAACCACTTTTCGACGCAGTTCCGTCGGGAATTTTCGGTGTCGCCAAAACTCATGCGTGACCAGTTACGTTAAGCGACACCTCTCGCGGCTCACGGCAATGCGTGCCTGAGTCGCCTCGTTTATCTTGTTGTCAAACGGGTTTGAGATTGCTGCTATGTCGCTGAAATTGAATAAAAATGACTTCTTTCTGACCGGCATGAACTCTGTCGTGGTGGCCGAACGCCATCCGCAGGCGGATTTTCCCAGTCACGATCATGATTTCGACGAGCTGGTCATTGTCTGGCGCGGCAACGGCGTACATATCTGGAACGACATTCCTTATCCCATCACCTGCGGCGACCTGTTTTATATCAATGCCAAAGACCGTCACAGCTACGAATCCGCCAATATGCTGGCACTGGATAACGTGCTGTACTGCCGCGAACGCTTCCGGCTGGCGGCTGACTGGGAGCAACTGCTGCCCGGTGAAGATACCCCACAAGGTCAGCGCTACTGGCGCCTGAGTACGCTCGGGATGTCGGTATTAAGAGATAAAGTCGATGAGCTGGCGAAAGAGTGCATGAAGTCTGAAGCACTGTCGGTACAGCTGAGCGAAGCCCTGCTGATGCAGCTTTCACTTTTGCTGCTGCGCTTTCGTCATCAGCCAGACAGCGGCGTACTGCCCGATGCCCATCAGCTGGATTTATTGCTCATGGCGCTGCGTGCGGGGATCGCCGAGCCTTTCCATCTGGAGACGTTTTGTCGCCAGCATAAGCTTAGTCCCCGTGCTTTAAGGGCGCTATTCAAGCAACACACCGGCATGAGCGTGACGCACTATCTGCGGCAACTGCGGATTTGCCGGGCAATGAGTTTACTGCGCTACGGCAATATGACGATCAGTGATGTTGCGGCGGAGTGCGGCTTCGATGACAGTAATTACTTCTCGGTGGTATTTAACCGCGCCTGTGGCGTATCACCGCGCGATTACCGGCAGCGTTTTACCTCTCAGGCAGGCATCGCAAGATAGGGCGAGGCACTTCACTGTTTGATACGGCATCCTAATATCTATTTAAAACAATAAATTAGGGTGTATCGCCATGCTGTGCGCAAAATAAAAAAAGGGTCTGATCAGATGGAGTTAGTCGAATTTTTAATGCTTTAGGAATATCTTTATTTGGCATTATTTACGGCGGGTCAGCGGGCTATAAAACAAGAAAAAAGAAAAGTGGCTTTTGCCCGTGACATTAAACGGGATGCTTATCCCTCAGTCTCCCCTTTTTTCCGGTTATCGTTTGAATGTTTATGCAGAAAATATGAATTTTTTAGCGTTACGGATAAATATCAATGAGCAAAAATGTCAGAGGAATAACATTAATAACAATAAACGCATTGTTATTAATGTTACTTTTTAGGCCAATTTTTCTTCGCTCAATGTTTGTGGTTTTTCAGTTGTTTCCCACGCATAGAATATTTTATTACGGCCACTGTTTTTGGCGTTATAAAGTGAAACATCGGCCTGACCTAATGCATGAATAAAGTTACCGTCTTCAAGCGCCGCCAGCCCGGCGCTTACCGTGACATGCGTCGAGACTTCGGCATTAAAAAGATGCGGGATATTCAGCCCCAACACTTTATTCTGAATACGTTCGGCCATGCGTACGGCGTGTTCCTGTTGCACGTTGGACATCAGCACCAGAAACTCCTCGCCACCGTAGCGTACGACGACATCCCGTGATCGCACGGCGTCGCGTATCGCCGCTGACACCCGCACCAGCGCCTGATCGCCCATGCTGTGGCCGTAGTTGTCGTTATAGGCCTTGAAGTGATCGATATCGAGCAGCATCACGTAATGGCCCGAGGCCTGACTGAACAGCGTCTCCAGCTTGTTCTGCAGCCCGCGCCGGTTGTACAGTCCGGTGAGCGGATCCAGCATGCTGAGATCGCTAAACTTTTCCCGTTCACTGTAGAGATTCGCCAGCATCCTGCGGGTGAATTCATCACTGCGGCGCAGCATCAGGTGGTGCAACCACAGGCCAATCAGCGGCAGCGAAACGGTGAATAAAATACGGCCAACATGCTGAAAATCATCCAAAAACACGACGCAAAGCGTCGCTGGTACTGCGTGGAGGCAAAAAGCGAGGAAATTATCTGACAGCGCAATGGCGCTGATAAAGAAAATACTGAGCAAACTGACCAGGAGATAGTTTTTATCGACTTCGCCAATTTCCTGAAACCTTAATGCAATGAGCCACGCCCAAAATAATCCGATAATTATCGAGCACACATTCAGATGGGCCGAGTAATTTTTCTTTGAGAAAAAAGAGAATACTAATCCGGCACAGCAAAGCACAAAAATAATCACCAGCGGAGCAGGTGTCGACGTCGCTTTCTCCGGAGGATAAACCATAGAAAATAGCGCAGTGGCACTATTTAAAAAAAAGAATAACAACATAGCCAGTCGATGTTTGCTTTTTAGCAACTCATCATAGGAATGAGATATCATCAAATTTACTCTATTTTTCGTGTGTCGTTGGTCTGAAAAGATAAAAAATCTTCTCGCCCTATGCCGCTATTAATTTCCTGCGGCAGGCTAATGGTTTTTACGCGTAATTATTAGATTTGTATAAATTTTGTATGCAACGAATATCTTTTTGACGGCCTTAAAATTAGCACTTTTATCTGTAAGTGTCACCTCAACGAGGTGGCAGGCCGCAAATAGGTGGTAAATGAGAAAAAATCCTATATGATATTGGTTCTCATTATCATTGTTTGGAGCAGGGTTATGATACCGGCGATTGTCATGGCGTGTGGGATCTGGGCAGTTGTGTGGATGCTGGGTAAGCGTCTGACCAGTGGTTGGGGCGTGCTGTTGCCTTGTGCGCTGATGCCGCTGCTGGCGATGACGCATATGACGCTCGATCAGCTGCGCGTGCTGGTGGTGGTAGCAATGCTGGTCACGCTGGGTATGCTGTTCCACCGCACGTTGCGCCACTATATGCTTTTGCCTTCTTTTATGGCGCTGGCAGGCGGTCTGGCCGCTGTGACATTGAATTTTAGTCTATAGTGGAGTGAGACAAAAAATAAGTGATTGTTATTTAGAAGGAATGAGCGATATGAAAAACAGAAAACACAACAAAGCCGCAGGGATTTTTTACTTTTTGAAAACAAGAGAGTTGATGCAGGAAGGGAAAGCGGAAGAACAGATTCATGTGGTGCGAAGAGAGGGACTTGAACCCTCACGTCCGTAAGAACACTAACACCTGAAGCTAGCGCGTCTACCAATTCCGCCACCTTCGCACAGATGAATTCTGCTTACTGCTGATTTATATCACCGGTTTGGTGCGAAGGGAGGGACTCGAACCCTCACATCCAAAGGACACTAACACCTGAAGCTAGCGCGTCTACCAATTCCGCCACCATCGCTTACCGTGCCGTGCAATATAAATCTTGTGATTGTATTGGTGCGAAGGGAGGGACTCGAACCCTCACATCCAAAGGACACTAACACCTGAAGCTAGCGCGTCTACCAATTCCGCCACCATCGCGTTCCAATTGATTACTGTGTCGATCCATTCATCAGAATGTCATCAGCAAGTAACACAACCACGGGGGCGAATTCTAGAGATTTTCCCACAGGCGTCAACAGTTATTTCCCCCATTCCGGACGTTTGATGTAAAAAACACCATATCCACGGTGAATAGGTCAGTGGGTGATATTTTCATCAGGTTAATTGATGGTTTATTCAACAATTTTTCCATTAAGACCCTTTTGCTCTGCAGCACAATTCTGTGCTGAGAACAGCGTGATCAGCCAATCCAGCAGTACGCGGATACGCGGTGCCAGAAAGCGGCCCGGCGGGTACATGATGTACAGCGGCATCGGCGGTGGCAGGACGTCCGGCAGCACTTCAATCAGCGTGCCGAGTGCCAGTTCCTGCTCAACCGCCAGCTTCGACACCTGAATCAGCCCAAAGCCTGCTTTCCCCGCTGCGACATAGGCGTCGGCACCGCTGACGGTTAGGGCGCTGCTGAGATAAATTTTTTCCGTCCCGCCCCCCGCTACGAATTCAAGATGCGTTTCAGCCCGCTGGTGCGCGAAAAAGTAGCCGACGGCGTGATGCGTGCTGAGATCGGCAAGCGTGAGCGGGGTGCCGAACTGCGTCAGATACGCCGCAGACGCGCAGGTAATCTGCACTAAGTCGGTCAGGTGGCGGGATTGCAGATTATCATCTTCCGATGGCCAGGCGCGCACTACGCAGTCCACTCCCTGATCCAGCAGATTGATGGCGTTGTCGTTGGCACTGAGAATAAGGTTTATCTGCGGGTAGCGCTGATAAAATTCCTTTAGCGACGGGATCACCCGTTCGCGCGCCACTGAGTGCGGCATATCAATGCGCACGGTGCCCGAGGGCTGTATTTGATGATGGGCGAACAGTGCATCCGTTTCTTCCAGTGCCGCGAGTAAATGCAGGCAGCGCTGATAATAAATTTTGCCTTCCTCAGTGATTTTCACCTGACGGGTGGTGCGCAAAAACAGGCGAACGCCCAGCCGCTGCTCCAGCCGTTTCAGTGTAGTACTGACCGTGGCGCGCGGCAGATCCAGATCTTCCGCCGCGCGGCTGAAACTCTCCAGCTCGGCGATGCGCACAAAGATTTTCATTGCCTGAACCTGATCCATATTGTCTCCGGGATTGTTCGCGATTGATGAATAGTCTTGCACGTTTTCGCTGATTTATCTTTCCTGACACAACAACCACACTTCATGGCGTTATTTATCCCATTCATGTCATAAGGAAAGTCAGATGAAACAACGTCAGCTTGGAAAAAACGGTCCGATGGTTTCTGCGCTCGGTTTGGGCTGCATGGGCATGAGCGATTTTTACACCACCGGTCTGGATGAGAAAGAGTCGCTGGCGACGCTGGAACGTGCGCTGGAGATTGGAGTGACGATGTTCGACACCGCCGACGTTTACGGCCCGCACACTAACGAGGCGTTGCTCGGACGTTTTCTGAAAGGGCGTCGCGATAAAGTCTTCTTAGCCACCAAATTTGGCATCGTGCGCGATCCGGCCAATCCCCACGCTCGCGGCACCAACGGCCACCCGGATTATGTCCGCCAGTCCGTCGAAGGCAGCCTGAAGCGTCTGGGCACTGACGTTATCGATCTTTATTATCAGCATCGCCCGGATCCGACTGTGCCGGTGGAAGACACGGTCGGCGCGCTGGCGGATCTGGTGCGAGAAGGCAAGATCCTTTACATCGGGCTGAGTGAAGTGTCAGTGAGCACGCTGGAGCGGGCGAATAAAGTTCATCCGATCACGGCGCTGCAAACCGAATATTCACTGTGGTCGCGCGATGTGGAAGCTGAGATCCTTCCTGCATGCGAACGTCTCGGCATTGGTTTTGTGCCTTACAGCCCGCTTGGACGCGGTTTCCTGACCGGACAAATCCGTTCGATTGATGATCTTGATGCGGATGATTACCGACTCGCGAGCCCGCGTTTTCAGGGGGATAACTTTGCGAAAAATTTGCAACTGGCAGAGAAAATCGGAGAGCTGGCGCAGGAAAAAGGGGTGAAACCGTCGCAGCTGGCGCTGGCGTGGGTGTTGTCGCGCAGTGAGAACATGGTGCCGATCCCTGGCACCAAACGTCGTCATTATCTTGAGGAAAACATCGCCGCGCTTGATGTCTCCCTGAGTGAAGCCGAAATCGCGGCGATCGAAGCAGTCTTTCCTTTCCGCGTGGCAGCAGGGGATCGCTACAACACAGAAATGATGCGCATCCTCAGTGCCTGATCAACATGTCCGTTTCACTAGCACAGACATGTGAGAGGCTGATTAACGTCTTTTCTTTTTCGTATCACGCGGTGCGCGACCACGAACGGCTTTGTACACTTTAAAGCGGCCGTTCTGTGCCAGCACCTCGTGGCTGCCAAACGCGTCATCGAGCAGTGCGGCGTAAGGCAGGAAGGCGTTAGCCACAATGCGCAGTTCGCCGCCGATGTTCAGATGGCTGATTGCGCCACGGATCAGCTGTTCGGACGCATGCAGGCTGGTTTGCAGGCCTTCATGGAACGGCGGATTAGAGATGATCATATCGAAACGGCCATCAATGTCGGAATAGACGTTGCTGGCAATCACTTCGCCGACCAGTTCATTGGCGGCAAGGGTGGCGCGGCTGGCTTCGATAGCGGCTGCGCTCACATCACTCAGCGTGATTTTCATCTTCGGCGAGTACGTTGCCAGCACAGACGCCAGAACGCCGGAACCACAGGCGATATCGAGCACTTTGCCCTTGATTGGCTCTTCAAACGTATTGATCAGCAACAGGCTTCCGCTGTCCAGACCTTCACGGCTGAATACGCCCGGCAGGGTTTTGATGGTCACTTCCTCGACCATGTACTCATCCCACCAGCCATCAGCATCAAACTCAGGCTGCTTTTCCAGACGGCCATGATACAAACCGCAGCGACGGGCGCTGTCGATTTTGCTGACTTCACAAATGCCTTCCAGCGTGGTTTCTGCGCTACGAACGCCGCTGCGGTTTTCGCCGATGACAAATACGTCGATCCCGACTGGCAACTGCGACAGCAGGTTGAACAGCTGGAATTTGGCTTCGAGCTTGCTCTTCGGCCAGTAATAAATCAGCACATCGCAAGGCGCAATAAGCTCGGCGTCGGCGAGTAAACCGAACTGCACATTGTCGCCCAGGGTTTTGCTGAGCATCTGCCAGTGGTGATACATGTTGGTGTGGACGCGGACTTCTTCGGCGTCAATTTCAGCAGGAAGGCTGTCTTGCAGGTCGCCGGCGAACAGGACGCGGCGGCCTTCGAATTCTTCGCTATGGCGCAGTATGACTTCACTGGCCGGAGTTAATGCAGACATCAGGATAAGGCTCCTCAGGGTTTGGCTGGCGATTATAGAGGTTTATTGGCGCATGTTCGATGTGTTTGCTAGCATAGCCGGGCTTTTTAGCTATTCAACGGGCAGGGATCGGGCATGGCATCCAGAAGAGATACGCTGTTACAACAGCTGGGCATTACCCAGTGGACGCTGCGCCGGCCTGCGGTTTTGCAGGGCGAAGTCGCCGTCAGCCTGCCTGCGGACACCAAATTATTGATCGTCGCAGACGTGCCTCCCGCTGAAGATGATCCGCTGGTGCGCGACGTGTTGCTTAGTCTGGCGCTCACCGGCGAGCAGGTTTACCGCCTGACGCCGGAACAGGTGACGATGTTGCCTGAAGATACCCGCTGCAACGTCTGGCGACTGGGGTTAAGCGAACCGCTGACGCTCGCCGGAACGCAGTTATCCAGCCCGGCTCTGGCCGAGCTTTATCAAGATGCCGGCGCCAAACGCGCGCTCTGGCAGCAGATTTGTGAAAATGAACCCGATTTCTATCCTGACGCCCGCTGATCTTCCCCGCGCATTCCAGATTGAACAAGCCAGTCACGCGTTCCCGTGGACCGAAAACACCCTGGCCAGCAATCAGGGCGAGCGCTATCTGAATCTCAAAATCATGCAGGGCGATGAAATGGCCGGTTTTGCGATCACGCAAATCGTCCTCGACGAAGCCACGCTGTTCAATATCGCCATCGATCCGGCTTTCCAGCGTCAGGGATTAGGCCGCACGTTGCTGGAAGAAATCATCCAACAGCTTGAGCAAAAAGATGTTTTTACGCTCTGGCTGGAAGTGCGCGCTTCCAACACTAAAGCCATCGCGCTGTATGAAAGCCTCGGCTTTAACGAACTCTCCATCCGCCGTAATTACTATCCTGCCGCACAAGGCCGCGAAGATGCCATTATGATGGCGCTGCCGCTGGGATAGGCACAAAAAAACCATTGATTGCCCATCCCGTCTAAATCAGTGAAAATAGCTGGCTATAACTTTTATTACCGCTTTGCCTGACGTCCTTCTGACGTGATGTGAAATCCTATGCAGGGCGGACCAACCGCAGAAACGTGAAAAACATGTCTCCAAGTGAATACGCCCTTGAAGTGGCTAAGCGCCGCACATTTGCCATCATCTCTCACCCCGATGCCGGTAAAACGACCATTACTGAAAAAGTCCTGTTATTCGGACACGCTATCCAGACCGCCGGTACGGTAAAAGGCCGTGGTTCAAGCCATCACGCCAAATCTGACTGGATGGAAATGGAAAAACAACGTGGTATCTCCATCACCACGTCAGTGATGCAATTTCCCTATAAAGAGTGCCTGGTTAACCTGCTCGATACCCCGGGGCATGAAGACTTCTCCGAAGATACTTATCGTACGCTGACCGCCGTTGACTGTTGTCTGATGGTCATCGACGCCGCGAAAGGGGTCGAAGATCGTACCCGCAAGCTGATGGAAGTTACCCGTCTGCGCGATACGCCGATCCTGACTTTCATGAACAAACTCGACCGCGATATTCGTGATCCGATGGAAGTCATGGATGAAGTCGAACGCGAACTGAAAATCGCCTGCTCGCCAATTACCTGGCCGATCGGCTGCGGTAAGTTATTCAAAGGGGTTTATCACCTCTATAAAGACGAAGTGTATCTGTACCAGACCGGTAAAGGTCACACCATTCAGGAAGTGCGCACGGTGAAAGGGTTGAACAATCCTGAGCTGGATGCCGCCGTCGGTGAAGATCTGGCCAAGCAACTGCGTGAAGAGCTGGAGCTGGTGCAGGGCGCGTCGCACGAATTTGAACACGAAGCTTTCCTTGCGGGTGAACTGACGCCGGTCTTCTTCGGTACCGCACTGGGTAACTTCGGTGTAGATCATATGCTCGACGGTTTGGTGGACTGGGCGCCCGCGCCGATGCCGCGTAAAACCGATGTGCGCGAAGTGAAAGCCGACGACGAGAAATTCACCGGCTTCGTGTTTAAGATCCAGGCCAACATGGATCCGAAACACCGTGACCGCGTGGCGTTTATGCGCGTGGTGTCCGGTAAATACGAAAAGGGCATGAAGCTGCGTCAGGTGCGTACCGGTAAAGACGTGGTGATTTCCGACGCACTGACCTTTATGGCCGGTGACCGTTCGCACGTGGAAGAAGCGTTCCCCGGCGACATCATTGGTCTGCACAACCACGGTACGATTCAGATCGGCGACACCTTTACCCAGGGTGAGAACATGAAGTTCACCGGCATCCCTAACTTTGCCCCTGAAATGTTCCGTCGTATCCGTCTGCGTGATCCGCTGAAACAGAAACAGTTGCTGAAAGGGCTGGTCCAGCTGTCAGAAGAGGGCGCGGTTCAGGTCTTCCGTCCAATCGCCAACAACGATCTGATCGTTGGTGCGGTGGGTGTCCTGCAGTTCGAAGTGGTTGTGGCGCGCCTGAAAAGCGAATACAACGTGGAAGCGATTTACGAATCCGTTAACGTGACCACCGCCCGCTGGGTTGAATGTGACGACGTGAAGAAATTCGAAGAATTCAAACGTAAGAACGAAACCAACCTGGCATTGGATGGCGGCGATAATTTAGCGTACATCGCCCCGACGATGGTGAACCTGAATCTGGCTTCTGAGCGTTATCCTGAAGTGAAATTCCGCAAGACCCGCGAGCATTAATTTTTGCCCGCGTGGGTTTTTTGATCTGAAGACGGCCACTGTGCCGTCTTTTTTATGCACTTTTTCTTATGTTTTATTGCCCGCCTCACATTTCCCGTTGTGCGTTTTTTCTCCTTTGTGACCGGAATTCGGCCATATTTCCCGCGAAATCTTAAGACTTGTCTGCATTCGGCCCCGTAATCGGCGATCGCTCTACTCTTTTGGACATTCTTGACTATATTAAATGTGTGTTCACAAAACAGTGGCGTAAAGCACTGCTTAGAAGTGACGGCGCAGAGTGTTATATCGAAAGGCGATAAAAAGCCCGAATAAAACGACGTACTCTGCTACAAAGGAAGTAAATACAGCAGCAATACAATTTGTTAGAAGGCGTCACCACAAATGTGGCGTACCGGGTCCAAGATTAGGGCCCATAAACTGAAAGGAAGAAATCGATGAAAAACTCTAAATTTGCCTATTCAATGATGGCCGTAGTTCTGGGTACTGCACTGATGAGTGGTAGCGCTCTGGCCGCAACCACTACTGATAGCGCAGGTGCAAAAATCGATAGTTCCATGAAGAAAGTTGATAACTACATGGGCGACAGCGCCATCACAGCAAAAGTGAAAAGTGCACTGGTAGATGATAAAGCCATTAAAAGCACCGACATCTCTGTGACCACCACATCCGGTGTTGTCACCCTGAGCGGCTTCGTAGCCTCACAGGCTGAAGCTGAGCAGGCAGTTGCCGCTGCGACCAAAGTTGAAGGCGTGAAATCTGTCAGTGACAAATTGCACACCAAAGACAAAAGCGAACAAAGCGTGAAAGGCTACGCCGGTGACTCCGCCACGACGGCTTCTGTAAAAGCCAAACTGCTGGCCGACGACATCGTTCCTTCACGTAACGTGAAAGTAGAAACCACCGCGGGCGTTGTACAGCTTTCCGGTGATGTGAAAGACCAGGCACAGTCTGACCGTGCTGAAAGCGTTGCGAAGACCGTTGATGGCGTGAAAAGCGTTAAAAACGACCTGAAAGTCGCACCGTAATTTCGCAGAACGACAGCAGTAAACGGCGCCCGCCCACGGGCAGGGCGCCGGTTTGAACGACATATTTTGAACAACATATAACGATATACCGTACCTCCTGCACATTTTTCGGGACTGAAGACTTACGTAATACCGCTGTGAATATTTTTTTTGGAAAAATAAGCGTGGGTTTCGCCTAACACTTTCATTTTTCCGACTATCTTTATTAGGTAAGTGATGATTTTTATCTCCGGTAATTGCCGGCTAATAAAGTGTCACCAAGACAATGTACACAGAGACTTCAGACCGGAAGTAGGAGTGTCACCTTTTTAAACTGGCAAAGTGAATATATAGGGTAAAGGAGAAGCTTATGTTTCGTTGGGGCATTATTTTTCTAATCATCGCGCTGATCGCGGCGGCACTGGGTTTTGGTGGTTTGGCTGGTACAGCTGCCTGGGCTGCAAAAATCGTATTCGTAGTCGGTATCATTCTGTTCCTGGTCAGCCTGTTTACCGGTCGTAAACGACTCTGACAATAACGTTATGAAGTCATAACGTTAGCAGATATACCGCAGTAAAAATCGCATCGCCCTCTTGTCTGAAGATATTGCTTACTCGCAGTGTGTTCAGATAAGGGGGCGATGCTTTTTTATGGAATGATGTCTTTGATTGATGTGTTCCGTTAACAAGAAGTAACGATTTTATCCTCACATTTTGGCAAGAAACTCACTCAAACCCGGCAGACAAGGTATGCTCAGAAAAGAGGCCTGTCCGCTGAGGCTAATTGTGTGAGGATGATGCGTTGGGATACAGAATACCTGTCACGCTGGGGAATATAGAACCGCTGGCGTATAAACCTTACCGGCCGGGCAAGATTGCTCTGGTGTGCGAAGGGGGAGGGCAGAGAGGCATTTTTACCGCCGGTGTGCTGGATGAATTTCAGCGTGCCAATTTTAATCCCTTCGATTTATATCTGGGGACTTCCGCCGGTGCACAAAACCTTTCGGCCTTCGTGTGCGGACAACCCGGCTACGCCCGAAGAGTGATTACCCGCTACACCACCAGCCCTGATTTCTTCAATCCTCTGCGCTTTGTGCGTGGAGGACATCTTATCGATCTCGACTGGCTGGTGGATGAAACCGCGAAAAACATGCCGCTGGCGATGGAAAGCGCGGAGAAGCTGCTGATCGACGGTCGCGAGTTTCTGATGTGTGCCTGCCGCAGCGATGACTACACCGCCAACTATTTTGCGCCAACGCGCGAGAACTGGCTGCCGGTGATTAAAGCCTCGAGCGCCATTCCGGGATTTTACCGCATGGGCGTGGATCTGGACGGCATCAGCTATCAGGACGGCGGCATCAGTGATGCTATTCCGGTGGAAGAAGCCTACCGCCGCGGCGCGGACACTATCGTGGTGATCCGCACCGTACCGTCGGCGATGTTCTACACGCCGCAGTGGATGAAGCGCATGGAGCAATGGCTGAGTGAAAGCAGTCTCCAGCAACTGGTGCGCATGATGCAGCATCATGAAAACAGCTATCACCGCATTCAGCAGTTTATTGAAAATCCGCCGGGCGACGTGCGGATTTTCGAAATCTTCCCGCCGAAGCCGCTCGCCAGCCACGCGCTTGGCAGCCGTTTGCCGGCGCTCAATCAGGATTATCATCTGGGCCGCCGCTGTGGCCGCTATTTCCTGTCGGCAGCCGCGCACTGGCTGTTGCCGCGTGAAAACGAGCGCCCTTATCCGCAGGTGACGCCGCGTCCGGTGCGTCCTCAGCGCGTGGTCGTGCCGGCGAACGAACCGGAACACGAAACACCGCTGGCCGCCGGGGTCAGCACTGTAGAACAGATTGTCCTCGATCCTGCCGTGCTCACCGATATGGTGGCCGACGGCGGCGTGGTTCGTCCGGCCGCGTTTCAGGACAACACCAGGGGAGAGCATCGTTCGCCAAACCTTGCTGCTGACATGACTCCTGTGGAGCACTACTCCGCCAGCGAAGGCGATAAGCTGTGAGTTTTCACTTTGTGGATACGCACTGCCATTTCGATTTCCCGCCGTTTACCGGCGCGGAAGCCGAAAGCCTGCGTCTGGCCGGACAGGCCGGAGTGCGGGAAATCATCGTTCCCGCGGTGACCGCCGATCGTTTTGACGGCATTCTCGCGCTGGCAAAAAAATTCCCGCCGCTGTACGCCGCGCTGGGTCTGCATCCGTTATATATCGCACGGCATAGTGATAACGATCTGCAGCAGCTGGATGCACTGCTCAGCCAGCGTTGTCCGCGCGTGGTGGCGGTCGGTGAAATCGGGCTGGATCTGTTTATGGAAACGCCGATGTTTGAGCAACAACAACGGCTGCTGAAAGCGCAGTTCACACTAGCAAAACGTGAGGCGCTGCCGGTGATCCTGCATTCGCGCCGCAGCCACGATCAGCTGGCAGCTATGCTGCGACAGGCGAAACTTCCTGCTACCGGGGTGGTGCACGGGTTTGCGGGCAGCCTTTCGCAGGCGCAGGCGTTTATCAAACTGGGATTTGCGATTGGCGTCGGCGGTACCATCAGCTACGAACGCGCGCAGAAAACCCGTCAGGTGATGGCGCAGTTGCCGCTCTCTTCTTTGTTGTTGGAAACGGATGCACCGGATATGCCATTGCAGGGTTTTCAGGGGCAACCCAATCGCCCGGAACGCGCATCCACGGTGTTTGAGGTGTTGTGCCAGTTACGCAGTGAAGCGCCGCAAGAGATTGCCGATGCGCTGCTCGCCAATACCCGTCGGGTGTTCAATCTTCCTTCCTCGCTGTAAGCCTTTCATTCATTTTGTGATTTAAATAACATTTATTCGTGATCGTAACACCTTTATAAAGTGGGTTTACCGCGTGACAAGAATTATGTTCTCTTTAAAATGTTATTATTATAACATTGAGGGCAAGATTACCGGTCGGTGATCCCTGTGTGTCCGCCCGAACTCCGTTTGTCACGAATCGGGTATACACTCTTATATAGGCCGAATACTGAGCATAACGCCGGGTAAGTGTGATTTAGTTCTCATTTTACCAAGCAACGTTGCAAACGGTTTTCATTTTGTGTGAAATACTGCACACAGGAACCTGATGTGACGTGTTCAAATAGTCACAACGAATTGGCGTTAGCCAATCCAAGCGCGGTGAGAAGGATCTCAGTTGCCGCGTAAGCCGCTAAAGCGCTTACGCACGCTATCTTCAAGGAACCAAGTCCGCTCGCCAACCGTGCAGAATTCTTCTCCGACGTTAACCGCCGAAAGGAATTCATGACTGTATGCTCAGTTCTGGCTGGTCGCTGGAATTGAAAATTGTTGGAGAGTTATATGACCGATTTAACCGCCGCAGCACAACGTGCGCTGAACCTGATGGATTTAACCACCCTGAACGAAGACGACACCGATGCAAAAGTGATCGCGCTTTGTCACCAGGCGAAAAGCCCGGCAGGTAACACTGCTGCTGTTTGTATTTATCCTCGTTTTATTCCGATTGCCCGTAAAACCCTGCGCGAGCAAGGCACGCCGGACATCCGCATTGCCACCGTGACCAACTTCCCGCACGGTAATGACGATCTCGAGATAGCACTGGCCGAAACTCGCGCCGCCATCGCCTACGGCGCTGACGAAGTGGACGTGGTTTTCCCTTACCGCGCACTGATGGCCGGTAACGAGCAGGTCGGTTTTGAGATGGTCAAACAGTGCAAAGAAGCCTGTGCTGCTGCCAACGTATTGCTGAAAGTGATCATCGAAACCGGTGAACTCAAGCAAGACGCGCTGATCCGCAAAGCCTCTGAAATCGCTATCAAAGCAGGCGCTGACTTCATCAAAACCTCCACCGGTAAAGTGCCGGAAAACGCTACATTGCACAGTGCTGAGCTGATGATGAGCGTGATCGCTGAAATGGGCGTGGGCAAAGACGTAGGTTTCAAACCTGCCGGTGGCGTGAAAACCGCTGAAGATGCTGCGCAATATCTGGCGCTGGCTGACCGTCTGCTGGGCCGCGAATGGGCTGACGCACGTCACTTCCGTTTCGGTGCATCCAGCCTGCTGGCAAGCCTGCTGACCACTCTGGGTCACGCTGGCCAGAAAGCCACCAGCAGCTATTGATCACCACGGCACCGCGTCTGCGGTGCGCATCTTTCGGGGCGCTGCCATGCGGCGCCCACACATTCAGCGTCCAGATTTTGGCGTTCAGCTCAGGCAGGGGGATACCTTGTTTCTCGCACAAGAAATTATTCGTAAAAAACGTGATGGCCATCCTTTAAGTGACGAAGAGATTCGTTTCTTTGTGAACGGTATTCGCGACAGTCAGGTTTCAGAAGGTCAGATTGCCGCACTGGCGATGACTATCTATTTCAACGACATGACCATGAATGAGCGCGTTTCGCTGACCATGGCCATGCGCGATTCCGGTACCGTTTTGAACTGGAAAAGCCTGAACCTGAACGGCCCGATTGTGGATAAACATTCCACCGGCGGCGTGGGTGACGTGACGTCTCTGATGTTAGGCCCGATGGTTGCCGCCTGTGGCGGTTACGTACCGATGATCTCAGGCCGTGGCCTGGGCCATACCGGCGGTACGTTGGATAAACTCGAAGCTATTCCTGGCTTTGATATCTTCCCGGATGACAGCCGTTTTCGCAGCATTATTCAGGACGTCGGCGTGGCGATTATCGGCCAGACCAGCTCGCTGGCACCGGCGGACAAACGGTTCTACGCGACCCGCGACATTACCGCGACCGTGGATTCCATTCCGCTTATCACGGCGTCGATCCTCGCGAAGAAACTGGCTGAAGGTCTGGATGCGCTGGTCATGGACGTCAAAGTCGGTTCCGGTGCATTTATGCCGACCTACCAGCTGTCCGAAGATCTGGCCCAGTCAATTGCCGATGTGGCAAACGGCGCAGGCTGCAAAACCACCGCGCTGCTCACCGACATGAATCAGGTGCTGGCTTCGAGTGCCGGTAATGCAGTCGAAGTGCGCGAAGCCGTGCGCTTCCTGACCGGCGAATACCGCAATCCGCGCCTGCTCGAAGTGACCATGGCGCTTTGCGTAGAAATGCTGATCTCCGGCGGTCTGGCAACAGACGACGCCGACGCCCGCAGCAAACTGCAGGCTGTGCTGGATAACGGCAAAGCGGCAGAAATCTTTGGCCGCATGATTGCGGCACAGAAGGGGCCGGCGGACTTTATCGAGAATTATGATCGCTATCTGCCACAGGCCACACTGAGCAAACCGGTGTTCGCCGAAACCAACGGCATCGTCAGTGCGATGGATACCCGCGCGCTGGGTATGGCGGTGGTGTCACTGGGCGGTGGTCGTCGTCGTGCCAGCGATCCTATCGACTACAGCGTCGGTCTGACCCATATGGCGCAGCTCGGCCAGCAGGTCGATACGCGTCAGCCACTGGCGATGATTCACGCCAACAGCGAAAACGCGTGGCAGCAGGCTGCCGCAGAAGTGCGCGCCGCCATTGTCCTGAGTGACAAAGCGCCGGAAAGCACGCCGGTGGTGTATCGCCGGATCGGCGGCAACGCTTGATTTCAGGCGGTCTCGCCCCCATTTAAGACTGATCAGGTACGCGGCAGTTCCGCGTGACCCAATGCGTAACCATTCGCAGGAGAGCAAAATGAAACGTACATTTATCATGGTGTTAGACTCATTCGGTATCGGTGCCAGTGAAGATGCCGAACGCTTTGGCGATACAGGCTCCGACACCCTGGGCCATATCGCGGCTGCCTGTGCGCGTGGCGACGCCGACAAAGGTCGCAAAGGGCCGCTGAATCTGCCGAACCTGACCCGTCTGGGCCTGGCGAAAGCCGCTGAAGAATCTACCGGTAAAATTCCTGACGGCATGGACGGTGATTCTGAAATCACCGGTGCGTATGCCTACGCCAGCGAATTGTCTTCCGGTAAAGATACCCCGTCAGGTCACTGGGAAATTGCCGGTGTGCCTGTACTGTTCGAGTGGGGCTATTTCAGCGACACCACCAACAGCTTCCCACAAGAGCTGCTGGACAAACTGGTCGAGCGCGCCAATCTGCCGGGCTACCTTGGCAACTGTCACTCCTCCGGTACCGTTGTGCTGGATGATTTAGGCGAAGAACACATGAAAACCGGTAAGCCGATTTTCTACACTTCTGCCGATTCCGTTTTCCAGATAGCCTGCCACGAAGAAACTTTCGGATTAGATCGTCTGTATGAACTGTGCGAAATCGCCCGTGAAGAGCTGACAGAAGGCGGCTACAACATTGGCCGCGTTATCGCCCGTCCGTTCATCGGCGACAAAGCAGGGAACTTCGAGCGTACCGGTAACCGCCACGACTTAGCGGTGGAACCACCGGCACCGACCATCCTGAAAAAGCTGGTCGATGAGAAAAACGGCCATGTGGTGTCCGTTGGTAAAATCGCCGATATTTACGCGCAGGTCGGTATCACCAAAAAAGTGAAAGCCACCGGTCTGGACGCGCTGTTTGATGCGACCATCAAAGAAATGAAAGAAGCCGGCGATAAGACCATCGTCTTCACCAACTTCGTTGATTTTGATTCCTCTTACGGCCACCGTCGTGATGTTCCGGGCTACGCTGCGGCACTGGAGTTGTTTGACCGTCGCATGCCGGAGTTGCTGGAACTGGTGAAAGAAGATGACATCATCATCTTCACCGCTGACCACGGCTGTGACCCGACATGGCGCGGTACGGATCATACCCGTGAGCACATTCCGGTGTTAATCTACGGCCCGAAAGTGAAACCGGGCTCGCTGGGCCACCGCAAAACCTTCGCGGATATTGGTCAGACGGTCGCGAAATACTTCGACTTGTCACCAATGGACTACGGTAAATCCATGCTGTAAGACTTTGCATACGCGGCCAGTACATTGAATACTGGCCGCGTTTTTATGATGAATGTGATACCTCGCTGATTAAGGAATAAAAAGATGGCAACTCCACACATTAATGCTGAAATGGGCGACTTTGCTGACGTAGTGCTGATGCCAGGAGATCCGCTGCGCGCCAAGCACATCGCGGAAACGTTCCTGCAAGACGTTAAGCAGGTGAACGACGTGCGTGGCATGTTAGGTTTCACCGGCACGTACAAAGGCCGCAAAATTTCAGTTATGGGCCACGGCATGGGCATTCCTTCTTGCTCAATTTATGCCAAAGAGTTGATTACCGAATTCGGCGTGAAAAAAATCATCCGCGTGGGTTCTTGTGGCGCTGTGCGTGCAGACATCAAACTGCGTGATATCGTCATCGGTATGGGTGCCTGCACCGATTCCAAAGTGAACCGCATGCGTTTTAAAGACCACGACTATGCCGCAATCGCTGATTACGACATGGTGCGTAACGCCGCTGATGCCGCTAAAGCGAAAGGTATTCACGCCCGCGTAGGTAACATCTTCTCCGCAGATCTATTCTATACACCAGACCCGCAAATGTTCGATGTGATGGAAAAATACGGCATCCTGGGCGTAGAAATGGAAGCCGCCGGTATCTACGGCGTGGCAGCAGAATTCGGTGCAAAAGCGCTGACCATCTGTACCGTTTCCGACCATATCCGTACTCACGAGCAAACGACCGCTGCTGAACGCCAGACGACCTTCAACGACATGGTTGAAATCGCGTTGGAGTCTGTTCTGCTGGGCGATAAAGAATAAGTTCTGCCGCATTGTCGCAGAATTAAAAACGGGCGCCGGAAGGCGCCCGTTTTGCTATGTAATGAGATATGCATTCCCTGAGGTAACGCGTTATCTGATTATTTGAATCACTTAGGTTTGCTGCGTTTCAGGCTACGGTAGGCGGCCTGCGCGGCTTCTTTGGTTTGCGCTTCGGTGGCCGGTTTCGCTGGCGCCACTTCGGCGTCGGGTTCGGTCAGGTTCAGCGTCGGCGGCGGGCCAAAATCGTCAGGAGCTTCTTCTTCCGGCTCATCATCTTCTTTCACCGGTTTACTGGCCGTCAGCAGGAACGGCGATTGCTGCCAGCGTGAACGGCGCCCCTGCAACAGCGTGCGTGCGAGTATAATGCCGACACCCAACGCGGCCAGCATCATCAGGCGCAGCAGGTTGGTGGTGTTATCCACCTGTTTGGATTCGGTCGCCAGCACGTGCGTATCCAGTGTGATGCGCAAAAAACCGCTCGGCCCGCTCTTGTCTTCGATAGGCACCACAATCTGATGGTTGAAGTAGCTGCCCGCGCGTTTGCCGTCGAGTGAAAGACGATCGCGCACCGGCACCTGTTCACCCGCATGGGCGACCAGCGAGCCGTCCGATTCATAAACGCTGGCGTCGAGAATGCGGCTGCCGTCGGTGAGCTGACTCAAAATAGTGGAAATTTGTGCGATATCCGCGCCATCATTGTCGCTGTCCATTAATGGCGCGAGCGAAAATGCCACCTGTTTGGCGAGCGTTTGGGCGAGTTGCTCGACCTGCGTAGATCGGGCGAGCTGATGCCCCAGGCTGAAGTAGGAAGCGCCTTGCATAAGAATGACTAATAACGCCAGGCTAATCAATACGATAGCAGCGCGGTGCAGGCGAAATTTGAGTTTGGCCTTTGCCATTCCGTTTCCTTGCGTTTTTCGATGACTTTAATGTTGCCAGAAGCGGCAGCGATAAGGTAGCTTGATGCCTTCTTTTATCGGCGACGCCCTGCCTTTTCTACCGTTTTTTCATTGTCGTTTTAACAAACCAATCTACCGGAGTAATCATGCCAAACAGTCTGACCTATTGCGATCTTCCCGCGGAGATCCACCAATGGCCGGGACTTCCCCTTTCATTGAGCGGTGATGAAGTGATGCCGCTGGATTACCGGGCAGGACACACCGGGTGGCTTCTGTACGGTAGAGAACTCGATAAAATCAGCATTACACAGTTCCAGCGCCAGTTAGGGCGCGCTCTGGTCATTGTCAGCGCGTGGGCGGTGGAAGGCTATCAGGTGGTGCGTCTGGCCGGGTCACTGACGGCGGATGCGCAAAAACTGGCGGAATCCTTTGAGTTTGACGTCACGCAGCTCGGTAAAGTGCCTTACCTGCGCACGCCGGGCCTGCTGGTGATGGACATGGATTCTACCGCGATTGAGATTGAATGCATCGATGAAATTGCCAAACTGGCGGGCGTCGGTGAACAGGTGTCAGAAGTGACCGAACGCGCCATGCGCGGCGAGCTGGATTTCTCCGCCAGCCTGCGTCAGCGCGTCGCTACGCTTAAGGACGCCGATGCCAGCATTCTGCAACAGGTGCGTGAAACCCTGCCGCTGATGCCGGGGCTGACGGTCATGGTTCAGCGTTTGCAGGAAGCGGGCTGGCACGTGGCGATTGCGTCCGGCGGCTTTACTTATTACGCCGAATACCTGCGCGATAAGCTGAATCTGGTGGATGTGGCCGCCAACGAGTTGGAAATCCGTAACGGCAAACTGACTGGCCGCGTGATCGGGCCGATTGTCGATGCACAATACAAAGCCGATACGCTGCTGAAACTGGCCGAAAAGCTGGAAATCCCGCATGAACAAACTGTGGCGATTGGCGACGGTGCCAACGATCTGAAAATGATGGCCGTCGCGGGCATGGGCATTGCCTATCACGCCAAACCAAAAGTCTACGAACAGGCGGAAGTGTGCATCCGTCATGCGGATTTGCTGGGGGTTTTGTGTATTCTCAGCGGAAGTCAGTCCTAGTCAGCAAATACAGAACGCTAATAAACAAAGAGGTAAGTTGTGGCTAAAGCTCCAAAACGTGCATTTGTGTGTAATGAATGTGGCGCAGACTATCCGCGCTGGCAAGGGCAGTGTAGTGCCTGTCAGGCCTGGAACAGCATTACTGAAATCCGTTTGGCGGCTTCTCCGACCGTGGCGCGCAACGAACGCCTGACCGGTTATGCGGGCGATGCGGGCGTCAGCCGCGTGCAAAAGCTCTCGGACATCAGCCTCGATGAACTTCCGCGTTTCAGCACCGGTTTTAAAGAGTTTGACCGCGTGCTCGGCGGCGGCGTGGTGCCGGGAAGCGCGATTCTGATCGGCGGGAATCCCGGCGCCGGTAAAAGTACCTTGCTGCTGCAAATTCTGTGTCATCTCAGCGAAAACATGAAAACCCTGTACGTCACCGGGGAAGAATCGCTGCAACAGGTCGCGATGCGCGCCCACCGTCTCGGGTTGCCGACGGCCAACATGAACATGCTTTCGGAAACCAGCATCGAGCAGATTTGTGAAATTGCTGATGTTGAAAAACCGAAACTCATGGTCATCGACTCCATTCAGGTGATGCACATGGCGGATATCCAGTCGTCGCCGGGCACCGTGGCCCAGGTGCGTGAAACGGCGGCTTATCTGACACGCTTCGCCAAAACGCGCGGCGTGGCGATCGTGATGGTCGGTCACGTCACCAAAGACGGTTCACTGGCCGGGCCGAAAGTGCTCGAACACTGTATCGACTGTTCTGTACTGCTCGATGGCGATGCTGATTCCCGTTTCCGCACATTGCGCAGCCATAAAAACCGTTTTGGCGCGGTGAACGAGCTGGGCGTGTTTGCCATGACCGAACAAGGTTTACGCGAAGTCAGCAACCCTTCCGCCATCTTCCTCAGCCGCGGCGATGAAATCACCTCGGGCAGTTCTGTCATGGTGCTGTGGGAAGGCACGCGGCCATTGCTGGTTGAAGTGCAGGCGCTGGTCGATCAGTCGATGATGGGCAATCCGCGCCGCGTAGCCGTGGGCCTTGAGCAGAACCGTCTGGCTATCCTGCTGGCCGTTTTGCATCGTCACGGCGGGCTGCAGATGGCGGATCAGGATGTTTTCGTCAACGTGGTCGGCGGTGTGAAAGTCACTGAAACCAGTGCCGATCTGGCGCTGTTGCTCTCGCTGGTGTCGAGCCTGCGGGACAGGCCGTTGCCGCACGATTTAGTGGTCTTCGGCGAAGTCGGGCTTTCCGGGGAAATCCGTCCGGTGCCGAGCGGTCAGGAGCGTATAACCGAAGCGGCGAAGCACGGCTTTAAACGTGCCATTGTGCCGCACGCTAACGTGCCGAAAAAAGTACCTGCCGGTATGCAGGTGTTTGGCGTCAAAAAACTGGCTGATGCGCTGGCGATCCTCGACGATTTGTAACGGTTATCCGGTGTTCTTTCGCCCTGGGTTTGTGCTATTTTTTGTTTAGTAAAGCAAACATAAGGACAGGGTATGTCTCAGTTCGATTATCTGAAAACCGCGATTAAGCAGCAGGGAAGAACATTACAGCAGGTGGCAGAGGCCAGCGGGATGACCAAGGGTTATCTGAGCCAGCTGTTGAATGCAAAGATAAAAAGCCCCAGCGCGCAAAAGCTCGAGGCGCTGCATCGCTTCCTCGACCTTGAGTTTCCCCGCCGCGAAAAAAATATCGGCGTGGTGTTCGGCAAGTTTTATCCGCTGCACACCGGCCATATCTATCTGATCCAGCGCGCCTGTAGTCAGGTCGACGAACTGCACATCATCATGGGCTACGACGAGCCACGCGACCGCGAATTGTTCGAGAACAGTTCGATGTCTCAGCAGCCGACGGTGAGCGATCGTCTGCGCTGGCTGCTGCAAACCTTCAAATACCAGAAAAACATCCGTATCCACGCCTTTAACGAGGAGGGCATGGAGCCATATCCGCACGGCTGGGATGTCTGGGGGCACGGCATCAAAGAGTTCATGGGCCAGAAAGGCATTGAACCGAATACCATTTATTCCAGCGAAGAGGCCGATGCGCCGCAGTACCGCGAGCATCTGGGTATTGAAACCGTTTTGATTGACCCGAAACGATCCTTCATGAACATCAGTGGCCGCCAGATCCGTCACGATCCGTTCCGCTACTGGGATTACATTCCGACCGAAGTGAAGCCGTTCTTTGTGCGTACCGTGGCGGTGTTGGGCGGCGAATCCAGCGGAAAATCTACGCTGGTCAATAAGTTAGCCAACATCTTCAACACCACCAGCGCCTGGGAATATGGCCGCGATTATGTGTTCTCACACCTCGGCGGTGACGAGATGGCACTGCAATATTCTGATTATGATAAAATCGCTCTCGGTCAGGCGCAGTATATTGATTTTGCAGTGAAATATGCCAATAAAGTGGCCTTCATCGATACTGATTTCCTGACCACGCAGGCGTTCTGTAAAAAGTACGAAGGCCGCGAGCATCCGTTCGTGCAGGCGCTGATGGACGAATACAAATTCGATCTGGTGATCCTGCTGGAAAACAACACGCCGTGGGTTGCTGACGGTCTGCGCAGTCTGGGCAGCACCACGGACCGCATGTCTTTCCAGAATCTGTTAATCGATATGCTGAAACAAAACAATGTCGATTACGTTCACGTTGAATCGTCGGATTACGACCAGCGTTTTCTGGAATGTATCGAGCTGGTGCAGAATATGCTGGCCGCCGATACCAGCCGGTTGAACGCGCCGTCCTTGTCCTGACCCCTGCCAGCCAGAAAGACTAAAAGGCGCTTACTCTGCGGAGCCGGCGCTTTTTTTATCACTGTCATTTCGGGTTATATAATCATTCATTACATGAATGATTTGGCTACTTTGCATTTTTTATAATTATTAATGAATTCATCTGATTATACTTTAATGGAATTTTATTAATTCTGTTTGTAACGCGGATAAATAAAAAACCAAACTATTTCATACGGTTGAAAAGACATCATTTTTTTCATCATTAATTACGCATTTTATGCGTAAACCCCATTTACGAAATAAAAATACAGTGACGACCGTTGAGTTTTATTTGTCAGATTATACTCATTCATTGTGCCTCGCATTCCGGCGGAGGCTTTCTAAGGTGATCAGAATGAATTTATCATTCAAGCCCTGGGGTATTTCAGTGCTGTGCGGCGCGGGTGCTTTTGCGCTGGCCAGCGTAATGTTTATGCAGGGTTGGCTGCCGGTCAGTTCACAGGCAGAAACCACCACCCAGACAGCGCCTCCTGCGCCTGTTGCCACACCAGCGCCTGTTGCCACACCTGTGCCTGCAACGACCAATACGCCTCCCGCTTTTACGCAAGCACAGCTCGATCAGTGGGTTGCGCCCGTTGCGCTCTATCCTGACAGCCTGCTTTCGCAAGTGCTGATGGCTTCGACCTATCCGACTAACGTGATTCAGGCTGTTCAATGGTCGCGTGACCATCCGCAAAGTCAGGGTGATGCCGCGGTTAGCGCCGTGGCGAATGAGCCGTGGGATCCGAGCGTGAAATCGCTGGTGGCGTTCCCGCAACTGCTGGCGCTGATGGGTGAAGATCCGGCATGGGTACAAAATCTCGGCGACGCGTTTCTGGCGCAGCCTGCCGACGTGATGGATACCGTGCAAAAATTCCGTCAGGTGGCGCAAAAGAGCGGAGCGCTGAAAAGCACACCGCAGCAGAAAGTGACGGTTAAACCGGCGGCGCAAAGCAGCAATACCACCGTGGTGAAAAGCGCACCCGCGCAGCAAACCATCATTATTGAATCCGCCGATCCACAGGTCGTTTACGTACCGAGCTACAACCCGAATGTGGTGTATGGCGCCTGGCCGACTCCGGCTTATCCGCCGGTCTATTTGCCGCCGCCTCCGGGGCAGCAGTTTGTGAATGGCGTGGTCTCGGGCATCGGTTTTGGTGTGGGCGTCGCCGCGACCTATGCCATTTTCGGCAGCATCGACTGGGATGACGACCACCATCACGACGACTATGATCACCATGACGATCATCATGATGACGGCCATCATGGCGGGGGACAAAATAATTACGTCAACGTTAACGTCAATAATTACAACCGTATCTCCGGTAATAACAATGCGGTGAATCATGCAGGTTCCGCAAATAGCGCAGGCTGGCAGCACAATGCAGCGTTCAACGCCGGTACGCCAAACCGTCCTGCAAACCTCGGCGGTGCCACGCAAAACCGTGCGCTGAGCAATGCCGCGCAGCGTAATAATTATCGCGGTTTTGACGGCAGCGCCGTCGGGCGTAACAATGGCGGGGTGCAGAATCAGAATCTCGATCAGCGCCGTCAGCAGGCGGCGTCGGTGATGAACAGTCATCCGGGTTTTACGCCGGGGCAATCGCATTTATCACCACGCTCGGTACCTGCCAGCCGTCCTGTATCGACATCTGACAGCCATCATTTTTCAGGTCGTCAGTTACCGCAGCACGATGGGTTATCTCACCAGGGGCAGCTGTCGCAGCACGATGCGTTATCTCATCAGGGGCAGCTGTCGCACCGTCAGCCGTTTTCTCAGCAGACCCAAGGCAACGTGACGCGCAGCACGGCGTTTAGCGGGAATTCCAGCCGTTCGCCGTCGTGGCAACAGCAGCATGCGCGGGGGGATCAGAGTCGTCGTCAGATGCGTGACTTCCAGCCTGCGAGGAACGCCGGTGCGGAAGGTCATCATTTTCAGCGGCGCTAATTTTATGAGGAAAGGTAATGATTAAGTTTAGCCGTCTTCTGATTTCTGCCGGTGCGCTGGTGCTTCCATTGTGCGCTTTCGCCCAGCAGTCCTTCCCGCAGCCGGAGCTGGCCGCTCAGGCACTGGTAAACGCGGTGAGCGGGCATGACGATGCCGCACTGAAACAATTACTGGGTGATGACTGGCAGGTGTATCTGCCGCCAAAGGATGTCGATCCTGAGGAAGTCGCCCGCTTTTTACGCGACTGGAATGTCAGCCACAGTATCGTGACGCAGGGGGACATGGCGCATCTGAACGTCGGTGCGGAAAACTGGCAGTTACCTCTTCCGATGAAACACACTGCGCAGGGCTGGTCATTTGATATGGCCTCGGGTGCGGCAGAGATCGCCACGCGAACCATCGGGCGCAACGAGCTCTCGACCATTCAGGCGGTCGCGGCGTATGCCGATGCCCAGCACCAATACCAGCAGGGCGCGGGGCAGTATGCGCAAAAGTTTATCAGTACTGACGGGCAGCACGACGGGTTGTACTGGCCGGTGAAAGAGGGCGAAGCCCCCAGCCCGCTTGGTCCTGCCTTTGGTAATGATCAGCCGGGGTCTGCTTATCACGGCTACTACTTCCGCATTCTGACCGCGCAGGGCGCGAATGCCAGCGGCGGGGCTTACAGTTATATCGACAACGGTAAAATGACTAAGGGCTTTGCGCTCATCGCCTGGCCAGTGGATTACGGTCACACGGGCATCACCAGTTTTATGATAAATCAGCAGGGCGAGGTGTATCAGCAGGATTTAGGTGCCGACACCGACGCAGCGGCGCGGGCGATTAACACGTTTGACCCGGATGCGAAATGGCAGAAGGTCGACGACGGAGAATAGCCGTCGGATGCGCAGAAAACAGAAAGCCGCCACGCAAGTGACGGCTTTTTTATTTCCAACGGTTTCTGCTTAGAATGCGACGACCACTTTGCCCTGCATATGACCGTCGAGCACTTTGGCGTGCGCGGCTTCGATGCTTTCAACGCTCAGGCCGTGAAGGGTATCGTTCAGCGTGGTCTGCACTTTGCCTTCATCCACCAGCGCGGCGACCTGTTTGAGGATTTCGCCCTGCTGCGCGATGTCTGGCGTATTGAACATGCTGCGGGTGTACATCAGTTCCCAGTGCAGCGCGGCGCTTTTCAGCTTCAGCTGGTTCATATCCAGCGGATGTTCGTTCTCAACGATGGTACAGATGTGGCCCATCGGCGCGATCAGATCGGAAATCGCTGCCCAGTGACCGTCGGTATCGTTCAGGCACAGAATGAAATCCACCTGTTTGATGTCATGCTTCGCCAGTTCGCCTTTCAGATCTTTGTAGTTCACGGTCAGATCCGCCCCGCGATCCAGACACCACTGCACGGATTCCGGGCGTGACGCCGTCGCAATGACTTTCACTTTGCTGCGCAGCGACGCGAATGGGATCGCCAGTGATCCAACGCCACCGGCACCGCCGATGATCAGCAGGGTTTTGTCTTCTGAGGCATTCTGAATGTTCAGATGCTCAAACAGTGCTTCCCACGCGGTAAGCGCCGTCAGAGGCATCGCGGCGGATTCCGCCCAGTTCAGGCTTTTCGGTTTGACCGACACAATGCGTGAGTCGATCAGCTGTTCGGTGGCGTTACTGCCGGAGCGGGTGATATCACCGGCGTACCAGACTTCATCGCCCGCTTTGAAATTTTTGACCGCGCTGCCGACGGATTTGACGATACCGCTCGCATCCCAGCCGAGGACTTTCGGCGCATCCAGACCCTTTTTCTGTACGCCTTTATGCACTTTGGTATCGACCGGGTTGACTGACACGGCTTTCACTTCCACCAGCAGATCGTGTTCACCGGCGGCAGGCTGTGGTAATTCGACAGCGATGAAATGCGCCGGGTCTTTCGGGTTTACTGCGATTGCTTTAACAGACATCAGAATTTCTCCGTTTGCTTCTTAGGGTATACAGACAGTCTAGCCCTCCTGCGGCAAGCTGATAAGATGGACAATATCTAACAAAGTGTTCGGCTGAGGTGAACAATCGTGTTTAAACAATTGCAGGACATGGCGCTGTTTGCGCTGGTGGCAGAATGCGGGAGTTTCACGCAGGCGGCGAAACGCGCGGGTTTGCCGAAATCCAGCGTCAGTCAGCGCATCAGCCAGCTGGAAAAATCCCTCGGCCTGCGTCTGCTCAACCGCACCACGCGCCAGCTGAATCTGACTTTCGCCGGTGAACGCTATTTGATTCATTGTCAGGAAATGATGCAGGCCAGTGAGCGGGCGGAGCTGGCGATACGCCGTCTGCGCGACAACCCGAGCGGGCGGTTGCGCATTACCAGCCCGGCGGGACTGGGCGCGACGCTGCTGGCGCGGGTCAATGTCGAGTTTCAGAAGCGGTACCCCGACGTCTCGCTGGAAGTGTCAGTCTCCGATGCGATGGTCGATCTCGTGCAGGAAGGCTTTGATATCGCACTGCGCACCGGCAAACCGCAGGACTCCTCGCTGATTGGCCGTGATCTTGGCCACAGCCCGCGCTATCTGCTGGCATCTCCGGCGTATCTGGCGCAGCATCCGGCGCTCGAATCGCCGCAGCAGCTGGCGTCGCATCACTGTATCGCGCACCGTGCCTGGTCGGAGTGGGTACTGCACCGCGGCGAATCCTATCATCGCTGGCTGTTGCCTTCGACGCATACCACCGACAATCTGCTGTATGCGCGGGAATGCGCGCTGGCGGGGGCAGGCATCACGCTGTTACCGGCATTTTTGTGTCATGACGAAGTGGCGAAAGGCCTGCTGGTGCGGGTGCTGCCTGAGTGGGAAGCAGAGGGCAACGATCTGTATCTGGTCTATCCGGGGAGGAAACTGAATTCTCCGGCGCTGGCCTGTTTTATCGATTTTATGCTGGAAGAGTACGGCTTTGCGAAGAGCTACAATGAGACGCTTGCGGGGTAACCGACAGACATAAAAAAGGCCCGTTTCCGGGCCTTCGCTGAAAAGCATAAGTAAGAAGATTACTTGATGATTTTCTTGTACTTGATGCGTTTTGGCTCTAACGCTTCGGCACCTAAAGTCCGTTTTTTGTATTCTTCGTATTCGGTGAAGTTACCTTCGAAGAATTCCACTTTGCCTTCATCCTGATAATCGAGGATGTGGGTCGCGATGCGGTCGAGGAACCAGCGGTCATGGGAAATGACCATGGCGCAGCCTGGGAATTCCAGCAAGGCGTTTTCCAGCGCGCGGAGGGTTTCGATATCCAGGTCGTTGGTCGGTTCATCGAGCAGCAACATGTTACCGCCAACCTGCAGCAGTTTAGCCAGATGCAGACGACCACGCTCACCACCGGACAGTTCGCCAACGCGTTTGCCCTGATCAACACCTTTGAAGTTAAAGCGGCCAACGTAGGCGCGGCTTGGCATTTCAGTGGTACCGATGCGCATGATGTCCTGACCACCGGACACTTCTTCCCACACGGTTTTGCTGTTGTCCATGGAATCACGGAACTGATCGACGGACGCCAGTTTCACCGTATCACCCAGCTCGATGGTACCGGCGTTCGGTGCTTCCTGACCTGACATCATGCGGAACAGCGTGGATTTACCCGCGCCGTTCGGACCGATGATCCCGACAATCGCGCCTTTTGGCACGGTGAAGGACAAATCATCGATCAGCACACGGTCGCCGTAAGACTTGCTCAGGTTTTTCACTTCAACGACTTTGTCGCCAAGGCGTGGACCCGGTGGAATGAACAGTTCGTTGGTTTCGTTACGTTTCTGGTATTCGGTGCTGTTCAGTTCTTCAAAGCGTGCCAGACGGGCCTTGCCTTTAGACTGACGGCCTTTTGCGCCCTGACGTACCCATTCCAGCTCTTTCTCGATAGATTTACGACGAGCCGCTTCAGAAGAAGCTTCCTGCGCCAGACGTTCATCTTTCTGTTCCAGCCAGCTGGAATAGTTACCTTCCCACGGAATACCTTCACCGCGGTCAAGCTCCAGGATCCATCCGGCTACGTTATCGAGGAAGTAACGGTCATGGGTGATCGCCACAACGGTGCCTTCGAAATCGTGCAGGAAACGTTCCAGCCATGCCACGGATTCTGCATCCAGGTGGTTGGTAGGTTCGTCGAGCAGCAGCATGTCTGGTTTTTCCAGCAACAGGCGGCACAGTGCCACACGGCGGCGTTCGCCCCCTGAGAGAGTCGCGACTTTCGCGTCCCAGTCGGCCAGACGCAGCGCATCGGCGGCGCGTTCCAGCTGGCTGTTCAGGTTGTGGCCGTCATGCGCCTGAATGATCTCTTCCAGACGGCCCTGTTCGGCGGCCAGTTTGTCGAAATCAGCGTCAGGATCGGCATACAATGTATAGACCTCATCGAGACGTTTTAACGCGCCAACGACTTCGGAAACGGCTTCTTCCACGGACTCACGCACGGTGTGTTCCATGTTCAGCTGCGGTTCCTGCGGCAGATAGCCGATTTTAAGATCCGGTTGTGGGCGCGCTTCACCTTCGATGTCGGTATCAATACCCGCCATGATGCGCAGCAGCGTAGATTTACCTGAGCCGTTCAGACCCAGAACACCGATTTTGGCGCCAGGGAAGAAACTCAGGGAGATGTTCTTAAGAATATGACGCTTCGGCGGAACAACTTTGCCGAGGCGGTGCATGGAATATACGTATTGAGCCACGTTGTTTTGAGCCTCTTTCTCTGCGGACCGCGCGTGTGTGCCAGACCAGAGTTCCTGATCCAACGGGCGCTGCGGCGAAATAAGCCAGCCCCGCCTGACTGCGGCATGACTGATAAGGGTTCCGACCGGCAAGTTTAGCGTGTTTCAGTCGTGTTCCCAACCATCAGCTTCACAGTAAGGCGAGAATGTTACCGGAGAAGGGGGAGGCTTAACGTTTTTCACCAACAGGAACCCATGATTTCCCCGGATTCACTGGCAGGGCGCTGCGGGCGGGGGCGGCCAACAAACATGCCGGAAGTCAGGATGTCAGTGAGTTTAACAACATGATAAATCGCCTGTTTATTTTGGGTTTTGACTTTGCGTTTGATATTGCCTTTGTGCGAGGCCACGGTCTTTTGCTTGATATTCAGATGCTGCGAAATGTTCTGCGTATCCAGACCTGACATCCACATTTTCAGAATGCTGAACTCGGTGCGGCTCAGGCTGACCGGCGTAAGATCTAACGGCACGCCGATTTCGATCGCGCGGGAGAGTTGCAGGTTATGGGCGATCAGCTGGTAAATCGTCGTGGTGCGGATAGATTTCGACACAATGATCACGTTGCGCCGGATTGGCACATAGTTCTGATAGTTGAGGTTATCTTTGGAAATGAACACAAAAAACAGCGTATCGGGACGGGCATTGATGACGGCTTTCAGCGCCTGCCCCGACCGCACATCCGACATAAAGCAGTCTTCATTTACAAAGATGATTTCAGGTGTGAGTGACTTGCAGGCGGTTTGCAGCTCGTTGATGTCCTTAAGCGAAAGAATATCTTTCTGGTGTTGTCCGTTCAGTTGCAATAGCGACTGCAATGCCAGCTGCGTGTAATAGCATTTATCTACAATGAGCGATGACATCATGCGTTACCTATTTTTGGCTCCCTGAATCTGCTGGTGCAGAAAGAGCTCGTTGTTATGTGACCGGCTTTTGAATCTGTGGGGCGTACCCTGAAAATTGCCGGTAAGCGGCAATACTGAAAAAACTGTGTGCGGGAATACCCTTGGGCAGAGTAATAAGTCGGGGGCGGGTTGATGTAAATCAGTTGTGCGGGCTTTGGGATGTTTTGTGAGAAATTTGAGACGAAATGAGCCTGTGTGACCGTAATGTTTCAGAATTTGTCATATTTTTGAGAAAAAAAACCGGGCTACAGAACATAGCCCGGCAGTTTGCGTAAACGTCAGACTTTCTTGCGGATAAAGCGGTTCACCAGCCATTTCTCCATTTCGACGATGACGAAAATCATCGCCCCGACCACCAGCGTAATGCCCCAGAATTTCAGTGGCATTGGCACGGTGCCGAACAGGCTGTTCATCACCGGCAGGTAAATAATCGCCAGCTGCAACACCAGCAACACGGCGGAGACCACCCACAGACCTTTGTTGACGAACACTTCGCGGGTCAGCGGGAAACGGTCCATTACGCGACAGTTAAACATGTAGACCCACTGCGCGGTGACCAGCGTCTGCAACAGCACGGTGCGGATAAGGTCGCTGCTGTAGCCGCGCGGCTGCATCCAGGCTTCAAGGATAAAGGCGCTGCAGGCAATCAGGATACCGACGAACGCGATACGCCAGACCGAGTACAGGTCGAGAACATGTTGACCCGGTGCGCGCGGACGGCGACGCATCATGCCTTTCTCTGCCGGCTCGAAGGCCAGACCGAAGGAAAGCGTGGTCGAGGTGGCCATGTTCATCCAGAGGATCTGCACCGGCGTCAGCGGGATCACCGCACCGGCCAGAATGGCCAGAATAATCAGCAGGCCCTGCGCGAGGTTAGTTGGCAGAATAAACAGGATGGTTTTCTTCAGGTTGTCATAAACACGACGCCCTTCTTTCACTGCGCTGGCGATGGTCGCGAAGTTGTCATCGGTCAGCACCATATCAGCCGCTTCTTTGGTGACTTCAGTGCCTTTGATGCCCATAGCGATGCCGACGTCGGCCTGTTTCAGCGCAGGCGCATCGTTCACACCGTCGCCGGTCATGCCGACAACTTCGCCGGTGTCCTGCAAGGCTTTCACCAGACGCAGTTTATGCTCAGGACTGGTGCGGGCGAAGATGTCGTACTGGCTGGCGGCGACCGCCAGTTCTGCGTCGTCCATGTGCTCCAGCTGGTAGCCGGTGATGGAATCGCCGCTGTTGCCGATACCCAGCATTTTGCCGATAGCCATTGCGGTTTCCTGATGGTCACCGGTGATCATTTTGACGCGGATCCCGGCCTGCTGGCACTGGGCAATCGCATCAATCGCTTCCGGACGCGGCGGATCCATCATTCCGGCGATACCGGCGAAAATCAGACCGTCCTGCAAATCGTCATGGTGCAAATCGCCGTTAATTTGAGGCTCATCTTTGAACGCTGCGGCGACCATGCGCAGGCCCTGACGGGCATAGCGCGCCATTTCCTCTTCCCAGTACTCGCGGCGGAAAGGTTTGATGCCGTCTTCAGTCAGCTCAAATTTCGCCAGCGAGAACAGCACATCCGGTGCGCCGGTCAAAAACAGCTGCGTTTTGCCGTTAATGCGTTGCAGCGTGGACATGTATTTGTGTTTGGAGTCGAACGGGATTTTGTCCAGCGGCTCAATTTTGCCGGTATTCAGGTTTGATTTTGCCGCCAGCACTTTCAGCGCGCCGGAGGTTGGTCCGCCAGTGATGCCCCAGTGGCCTTTGTCGTCCTGCATCAGCTGGCTGTCGTTACAGATATCCACGGCGGTGATAAAGGTGTTGAGCACCGGCGTGTTAATGACATCGATCTGCTGCTGCGTCACGGCATCAACAATACGGCCTTTTGGCTGGTAGCTTTCGCCTTCGACGTTGTAGACGTGGTCGGCCAGGATTACGGCCTTGACGGTCATTTCATTCATCGTCAGGGTGCCGGTTTTATCCGAGCAAATGACGGTCATGGATCCGAGGGTTTCGACGGTCGGCAGCTTGCGGATGATGGCGTGATTTCGTGCCATCGACTGGACGCCCAGGGACAGAATAATTGAGATAATCGCCGGTAAACCTTCCGGTACGGAGGCGACCGCCAGACTGATCAGCGACAGCAGCAGTTCGCCGAGTGGCATATCACGCAGGATGAAGGCGAAAACGAACAGGAACGCCATCATCAGTAAAATCAGGGCGAAAATGCCTTTGCCCAGTTTATCGATTTGCTGCAACAGCGGGGTGCGCTGCGGCTTAATCTCAGACATCATCTGGTTGATGTGGCCGAGTTCAGTTTCTTTACCGGTGGCGTAAACCACACCGGATGCGGTTCCGCCGCTTATCATTGTGCCGGAGAACAGCAGATTGTGGCGGTCACCAATCATCACTTCGCCGTCAATGACGTGGGCGTTTTTGGTGACGACGGTGGATTCGCCGGTCAGGATTGCTTCTTCGACCTGCAGATTGTGGGCGCTGATGATGCGCAGATCAGCCGGGATCTTGTCGCCCGGACGCAGTTGCACGATATCACCGGGCACCAGCTGGTCAGCATTGATCGTTTGCACTTGTCCGTCGCGCAGGACGACGGCCTGGCTTGACAGCATATTCTGAATACTTTTCAGTGACTTCTCTGCGCTGTTTTCTTGCAAAAAGCCGATCAGCGCGTTGACGACCGCCACACCCAGGATCACAAAGGTATCAACCCAGTGTCCCATCGCGCCGGTCACAACCGCCGCGGCCAGCAGGATATAAATCAGGACATCATTAAAGTGCGCCAGAAAACGCATCAGCGCGCTTTTGGTTTGTTTTTCCGGCAGGGCATTTGGGCCATATTCATTCAGACGCTGAGTGGCGTCCTGAGGGCTCAGACCATTTTCGTCTGTGCCCAAACGTAGCATGGCTTCTTTACCGCTCAGCTGATACCAGGTTTTGTTTTCTGGCGAAGTTGAAGAGGAAGGACTGGCATTGGTTTTCACAACAGGTGATGAAGGATTCATAACGTTTTCCATAAGCGATTAAAAGAGTGTCGCAGATTTATTAATTCATCAGAGTAATTGCGGGAAATATCAAGCCGCTTTTACAATATGGGGGAGATGATAATTTAATACGGGAAAGCGGTTTTGATCTGAGTTAAGAAATACTTTGTTACGTGGGTTTTTAATATTTTTGTCTTTTAAAAACAATAAATTATATAAATTAGGATTATCTGTATTTTTAACTTTTCATTTAACCTTTGTTTAGGAAGTAATTAATTAAGTAAATTAGCGTAAACAAAAATCAGGTTTGTCAGTGCATCTATTATAATTGTGATAGTAAGGGTGCTATCTTTTATCGCGAATAATCCTAAGAATATTTTAATTCACCTGTTAATAATAAGGTCATTATGCAGCCAATGTAAAAACGTCCCGGGATGTCTGGTAAGCATCCAACGTATGCACCACACTGTGTAAAGTTTGTGATGTCACGGCGGCATTACTTCAATTTTAAAAATGAATCGATTAGCGTAGGCGAGGTCTACAGTACGCAGAACAGTTTCGACATGAAAATCAGAGCGTCTGTAGCGTTATACCTGTGCAATCTGCGCAGTAAGAAAGACAACCCGCGAGGATAAAGGTAAGTATGGTCAAGGTGGACAAGTGGTACTCGCTGGCAATGAGCGTGTTGCTGGTGACGGCGTCGGGCGCGGCGAAGGCAGATTCCCTCGACGCACAGCGTCAGCACTACATGCAGATTAAACAGGCGTGGGACAGCAACCAGATGGACGTCGTCAGTCAGCTGATGCCGACGCTGGAAGACTATCCGCTTTATCCTTATCTGGAGTACCGCCAGCTGACGCAAAATTTGGGCGAAGCGACGCCGGCTCAGATCAATGCTTTCGTGAAAGCTAATCCGACATTACCGCCTGCGCGCTCTTTACCTGCCCGTTTCGTGAACGAGCTGGCGAACCGTCAGGACTGGAACAGTTTACTCTCCTTCAGCCCGCAGGCACCGAAACCGGTCGCTGCGCGTTGTAACTTCTATTACGCCAAATGGGCGACCGGCGATCAGAAAACAGCCTTCGATGGTGCAAAAGACATCTGGCTCACCGGCACATCGTTGCCGAACGCCTGCGACAAGCTGTTCAGCGTCTGGCAGGGAGCCGGTAACCAAACCGCACTGACCACGTTGCAGCGAATTGGCCTGGCGATGAAAGCCGGGAATACCAATCTGGTGAATTTCCTCGCCAAACAGCTGCCGCCGGATTACCAGACCATGCGTGATGCGCTGCTGGATCTGCAAAACAACCCGAACACCATTGAAAGCTTTGCGCGCAGCGTCGGGCCGACCGATTTTACCCGTAATGCCACCAGCATCACATTCGCCCGCATCGCCCGCGATGATTCAGAAAATGCACGCTCGATGATCCCGGTGCTGGCGCGCTTGCAGAAAATGAGCGACAGCGATCGTCTGGAACTGGAAGAAGCCGTTGCCTGGCGCTATATGGGTAGCGATGTGACCCCGGAACAGGCGGCATGGCGCGACAACGTGATTCTGCGCAGCCATTCCACCACGCTGGTCGAACGCCGTATCCGCATGGCGCTGGCCGCAGGCGATCGTCAGGGATTAAGCCAGTGGCTGGATCGTTTGCCGTCGGAGGCTTTGCAGGAAGACGAATGGCAGTACTGGCGTGCGTCGGTGATGATCGATAAAGGTCAGAAATCGCAGGGCGAGGCAATGCTGCGAACGTTAATGAAAGGCCGTGGTTTCTACCCGATGGCGGCCGCGCAAAAGCTGAATATTGCGTACCCGATGCAGATTTCTGTCGCCGCCAAACCGGATGCCAGCATTGGCAAGCTGCCGGAAGTGGCCCGCGTGCGTGAGCTGATGTACTGGCAGATGGATAATCTGGCGCGCACCGAGTGGAGCTATCTGGTGAGCAGTCGCAGTGAAACACAACAGTCGGCGCTGGCGCGTTATGCTTTCGAGCAGAAATGGCCCGATCTGAGCGTGCAGGCGACCATCACCGGCAAGCTGTGGGATTATCTGGAAGAGCGTTTCCCGCTGGCGTGGCCGGATGAATTCCGCCGTGCAACCAATGACAAAGGTATTACCCAAAGCTATGCGATGGCGATTGCCCGTCAGGAAAGTGCGTGGAATCCGAAAGCCCGCTCGCCGGTGGGCGCAGCCGGTCTGATGCAGGTGATGCCTGCCACCGCGCAGCATACGGTGGATATGTTCAGCCTGCAGGGCTACAGCAATCCGGCGCAGCTGCTCGATCCGCAGATGAACATCACCATCGGCACCAGCTATCTGGAATATGTCTATCAGATGTTTGGCCGCAACCGAATTTTGGCCAGTGCTGCCTATAATGCCGGTCCGTCACGTGTGAACACCTGGCTGGGTAACAGCGCGGGCAGAGTGGATTCCGTGGCTTTCATCGAGAGTATCCCTTTCTCTGAAACGCGCCGATATGTTAAAAATGTGTTGGCATATGATGCGTTTTATCGTTACTTTTTACATCAACCCGCCAAGATTTTGACGGATGCCGAATGGCAGAGGCGTTACTGATCTCCGGTTGTCTATGTTAAGCTGCTGTACTAGTTCAATAGTATGGCAGCCTAACATGACTCAACGACCGCTCAATGACCCTGCTCTTTCCCAACAAGGCAATGAGGACTGGCAGTGCTTTCTGGCACTGCTACAGCAATCTTTTGCTGAAAATTTGCATCAGGATTTGCTGCAACTGCTTCTGACGCCCGACGAGCGTGCGGCGCTGGGTACGCGGGTGCGGATTATTCAGGAGCTGATGCGCGGAGAGATGAGTCAGCGGGAGCTGAAAAGCCAGTTAGGTGCAGGGATCGCCACGATCACGCGCGGTTCTAACGGTCTGAAGACCGCACCGGCACCGCTGAAAGCCTGGCTGGGAGAGCAACTGTTGACGGACACGTCATCGACAAACAAAACGGACGACTGATGCGTCCGTTTTGGGCTTAAATTTAGTGAGTTTGCGCTCGGATCTGATACACCGAATTATGGAAGGGCGCTAACGCCAGTACCAGAGCCTGATGATAAACACTGGTGCGGGTGAGTTTTCCTGCTGTAAACACGCCAATGGCACCGCCTTTGCGTTTCACTTCTGCGATACCCGTCAGCTTTTCCATCTCATCACCCAGTTCACTGCCCTGGTTAATTCCCTGTAAAATGATTTCAGGTAACATCAGGCTGGCTGAACGGGATTCGCCGCGCTGGTGCATGTTTTCAATCACCATCCATGCGAATGTCATATTGTCTTCGATACCGGCTTCAACGCCGACCCAGAAGTCAGCTTCCGGGCGAACCTGACGTGCGCCGATCACGCGGTGACGTGCACCGGTGCGGGTTTCGTTGCTGCCGATGGGCTGATTGGGAACACCACTATCGACGTCAACGCCTTCGATGCGAAATGCCTCAGCGCCGAAAATATCTTCAAAAGCCATGGCGATAGCTTTGATCTTTGCCGGGTTAGTGGTTGCAGCGACAACATGGTACATAGAGTTTTAGCATCCTTTAGCAAATTTCACGCAGTATAACGGAAAACACACATGTTACAGGTATATCTCGTCCGTCATGGCGAAACAGAATGGAACGCAGCGCGCCGTATTCAGGGGCAGTCAGACAGCCCTTTAACGGCAAAAGGTCTTTTTCAGGCCCGTCAGGTGGCGGAGCGTGTACGCAAAGAAGGGATCACACATGTCATCACCAGTGATTTGGGGCGTACCCGTCACACCGCGCAGATTATCGCTGATGCCTGCGGCTGTGAAGTGATCGAGGAACCGCGCCTGCGCGAGCTGCATATGGGCGTACTCGAAGAGCGCATTCTGGATGGACTGACGGAGCAGGAAGAGGTCTGGCGCAAGCAGATGGTGGACGGTTCGCCAAAAGGACGCATTCCCGAAGGTGAAACCATGACCGAGCTGGCCACGCGCATGCGCGCCGCGCTCGACAGTTGTCTGGAACTGCCCGCGGGCAGTAAACCTCTGCTGGTGAGCCACGGGATTGCGCTGGGCAGTCTTATCAGTACGATCCTGGGGTTGCCTGCTTATGCTGAGCGTCGTCTGCGCCTGCGTAACTGCTCGCTGTCGCGGGTCGATCATCAGGAAAGCGCCTGGCTGGCGAGTGGCTGGATTGTTGAAACAGCGGGCGATATCTCACATCTGGATCAGCCCGCACTGGACGAGTTACAGCGCTAATACCCGAAGGTATTAGCGGCGGATTGGGATCAGGTAATCACACTCTACTTCGGTCGGCGTCGTACCCGGTGCGCGGCCATTAGTGTAGAAGCGTTCGATGTCCTGTCCCTTTCTGCGTGTCAGTTTCAGCGTCGGTAAACAGGTGCTGTACAAGGTCAGAATGAATTCCTGTAAATGCTCAGGCGTGCCGTGGTAGTGGAACATGGCATATTCCCCTTCCTGCAACACAATCGGCTGACCTTCGACGTTTTCCGGCAAATGATTCGGTTCCAGCGCCGTGGTGTACATCACTTCCTGCTCATCATCCTTTTCCTGGCTTGGACGAGAATGGTGCAGGCCGTACAAGATCGGCGGCAGCGTTTTCGCTTCGCCAATGTACTGACGCCAGAAGTGACGGCGCATTTCGTTACGGTACGTGGTAATTTGCTCCAGCGTACAGGCGTAGCTCTGCGTCATCCCAATCAGATGTTGTTCTGGCAGTGAGATATACTCAGGCTGCGGCAGAATAAACGCACCGAGGCGGATCGGCGGACAAATGCCGAAGGAATGCCAGTCTTCAGCACGACGATACAGTGCGGGAGTCTGTGCAAACTGCTTTTTGAAAGCCCGGGTAAACGTTTGTTGCGAGTCAAAACGGTACTGAAGGGCAATATCTAAAATCGGGCGGCTGGTCAGGCGCAGTGCGACAGCCGCTTTGGAGAGACGACGGGCACGGATATACGCACCGATGGCATTATTAGTGACATCTTTAAACATTCGCTGCAGGTGCCACTTGGAATAGCCCGCCTTGGCGGCGACATTGTCGAGTGACAAAGGCTGGTCTAAATGGGTTTCTAACCAGCTAAGAAGGTCACGAATGATTCCTGCTTGATCCATAGATCGTCCTCGTTGAGCTAAGATAAATGCACAGAATGATGGCCAGCATAATAGCAACTTTTTACTGATAAGACTTCTTAAGAATTTTTTGGCTATCTGTGCTATTTACAGGTGTTACAGAGTATTTCATTCCAAAAGTGTGAATACACGCTTTCTGAATGGGGTTTCTTTAAAAAACAACGTCATGTTCATGACGTGGAGTAACTTAATGAATAAGTGTTGGATTTTTGTTTTTGGGATGTTTGTTTTTTGTTCTGGCACAGCCCATGCTGAGCAAGTGGGATCGGTGGATACGGTTTTCAAACTCTTCGGTCCGGATCACAAAATCGTGGTTGAGGCCTTTGATGATCCTGATATTAAAAATGTAACCTGTTATATCAGCCGTGCAAAAACCGGCGGTATTAAGGGAGGGCTGGGCCTGGCAGAAGATACGTCCGACGCAGCGATTTCCTGCCAGCAGGTTGGGCCTATCGAATTAAGCGATAAGATTAAGCAGGGCCAGGACAAAGGTACGGTCGTATTTCAGAAACGCACGTCTCTGGTGTTTAAAAAGCTCCAGGTGGTGCGTTTTTATGATGAGAAACGTAACGCACTTATTTACCTGAGCTATTCCGACAAAGTCGTGGATGGCTCACCGAAAAACGCGCTGAGTGCCGTGCCGATCATTCCGTGGGGTCATCCGGCACCGTAAGTCAGCGTATTTTTCCTGCAAGATATCGCATAAAAGAAAAGGCCAGCTTTCGCTGGCCTTTCACGTTGACTCACTCTGCAACAGAACGGTTGGCAACCCTCAGCGTGCGTCGGTGGGATCAGTCTTCCAGATCGCCGCAGAAACGGTAGCCTTCGCCGTGAATGGTGGCGATGATTTCCGGCGTATCAGGCGTCGCTTCGAAGTGTTTACGAATGCGGCGGATCGTGACGTCCACGGTACGGTCATGTGGTTTCAGTTCGCGGCCAGTCATTTTCTTCAGCAGATCGCCACGGGTTTGGATCTTGCCAGGGTTTTCGCAGAAGTGCAGCATGGCGCGGAATTCACTGCGTGGTAACTTGTATTGCTCGCCCTGCGGGCTGACCAGTGAACGGCTGTTGATATCTAATTCCCAGCCATTGAATTTGTAGCTTTCAACCAGACGACGTTCTTCACCGGTAGTACCCAGGTTCATCGTGCGGGAAAGCAGGTTGCGAGCGCGGATAGTCAGCTCACGCGGGTTGAATGGCTTGGTGATGTAATCATCAGCGCCGATTTCAAGGCCCAGAATTTTATCGACTTCGTTGTCGCGGCCAGTCAGGAACATCAGTGCTACGCTGGCTTGTTCACGCAGTTCGCGCGCCAGCAGCAGGCCATTTTTGCCTGGCAGGTTGATGTCCATGATCACCAGATTGATGTCATTCTCGGACAGGATGTGGTGCATTTCTGCGCCATCATTGGCTTCATGTACCATGTAGCCTTCGGCTTCGAAAATGCTCTTTAACGTATTACGTGTCACTAACTCGTCTTCGACGATCAGAATATGTGGGGTCTGCATGATTGCTACCTAAGATTGCCAACAAATAGAAAATAGGAGTACAGAAGTCCTTGTTATCCCGATGAAATTCGACAGCTTACAGGCTATCTCACTCGTTACATGACTAAAGTACGTAAATGCGTTCTCGATGCAATTTCCATTAACGGCAACCACATCGCAAGCTTGGTCAGGGATTCCACTTTCTGCAGTTCCACGTGGTCCTAAAGCGGCGCACATCCTAACCTTATTAACAGCAATATAACAGCGAGTGCCGAAATTACCACCCAACAAAACTACGATTTGTTGACATATATCAAGTTCAATTGTAGCACGGTAACAGAAACGTGAAAAACACTTATAAGAATGCACGCTTGAGTCACATTTCGTCCATTATTGTACACGATTCAGCAAATCCAGAAGTAAGCGCAGATAAATGAGAAAATGACCATGGGCGGTATTATATATCCCTATGAAAAAAATTGATTTAAATTTACATGAGCTTTGCTTAACCGCGCCAGCCGCTTTTTTACCTGTCAGCTAAGGTTTTCCGATAAAATGGATGAATATATTAGGTCGGCTGTTAAGTTCTTGTGAATAATATAAGCGTTGAATAGGTTCTGGCGCAGGATAAAAATTCATCGCTGAACAACACACGACAATTTCTTTCTCACTCTTTTCGAAGGTACGACATGCAACTTCATATTATTTTGGTTTCCCCTGCGCGCCCTGAAAATGTTGGGGCGGCGGCGCGTGCCATGAAAACCATGGGCTTCGCATCTTTGCGTATCGTCGACAGTGAAGCACATCTCAAACCTGAAGCCGGCTGGGTCGCGCACGGCTCGCAGGAAATCCTGCAAAATGCCCGGCATTTCGCGACGCTGGCTGATGCGCTGGTCGATATCGATTTCACCGTGGCGACCACGGCCCGCAGCCGCGCCCGTTTCCACTACTACTGCACGCCTCCGCAATTGCTGACGCAGCTTGAAGAGAAAAGCCACTGGGTGAATCATGCGGCGCTGGTGTTCGGTCGTGAAGATTCCGGGCTGACCAACGAAGAGCTGGAGCTGGCCGATATTCTGACCGGCGTGCCGATGGTGGCGGATTATCCTTCATTGAACCTGGGGCAGGCGGTGATGGTGTTCTGCTATCAGCTGTCATCACTCAATCAGGTTGCCGCCGTGCGTCCTGAAAATGCCGAGGCCGGGCAGCTAAACGCGTTGCGTTCCAGAGTGGGCCGGTTACTGCAAAATGTCGGCGCAGAAGATGACCAAAAACTGGCCGACTGGGTGCAGCAGCGGCTCGGACTTTTAGAGCAGCGGGATGCCGCCATGCTGCATACTTTGCTGCATGACATCGAAAAAAAGCTGAACTCATGATGTGAGGGCTTTTTTCTTTCAGGCAGTGTAATGTTCCGCTAGATGCGTTCATCCCTGTGAATTGCGCTGGAATTATTTTTAAATGCAGCGGATTGTTCATTTTGTACCGCCGATGGCTGACGGTGTAAAATCAGAAAAAAATTGACTTGTTGTGCCTTATGCTTTAGCTAATAGAGGCAGACAGCGTAAAAACTCTAAGACAGACAGAAAATAAAAATGCGAATCATCAGCCTGAACACAACAATTATTACCACCACCGATACCACAGGTAACGGGGCGGGCTGACGCGTACAGGAAAAAAGAAAAAAAGCCCGCACCTAACCAGTGCGGGCTTTTTTTTTAACACTTTAAACGACGAGCTTCAGGAGAGAATCAGAAATGCGAGTGTTGAAATTTGGCGGGACCTCAGTAGCAAACGCAGAACGCTTTTTGCGGGTTGCGGACATTATGGAAAGCAATGCGCGTCAGGGACAGGTCGCAACGGTATTATCTGCACCTGCCAAAATTACCAACTCTCTGGTCGCCATGATTGAACGAACTGTCGCAGGACAGGATATTCATACCATCATGAGTGATGCAGAAAGCATTTTTGGACAGCTGATCGCCGGCCTGGCGGATGCGCAGCCGGATTTCGATCTGCCAAAAGTGAAAGCCTATGTCGACCACGAATTTGCCCAACTCAAGCAGCTGTTACACGGCATCGCCCTGCTGGGGCAGTGCCCGGACAGCGTTAACGCTTCTATCATCTGTCGCGGCGAAAAGCTTTCCATTGCCATTATGGAAGCGGTATTCATAGCCAAAGGTTTCGGCGTCACCGTCATCAATCCGGTTGAGAAGCTGCTGGCGCAAGGCCACTACCTTGAATCTACCGTCGATATCAACGAATCCACCCGCCGTATTTCGGCAAGCGCGATCCCGGCTGACCACATCGTGCTGATGGCCGGTTTCACCGCAGGCAACGACAAAGGTGAACTGGTGGTGCTCGGGCGTAACGGCTCCGACTATTCCGCCGCCGTGCTGGCTGCCTGTTTACGCGCAGACTGTTGCGAAATCTGGACCGACGTCGACGGCGTATATACCTGCGATCCGCGCATCGTTCCCGATGCACGTCTGCTGAAATCGATGTCGTATCAGGAAGCAATGGAGCTGTCGTACTTTGGTGCGAAAGTGCTTCATCCAAGAACTATCCTGCCGATTGCTCAGTTCCAGATCCCTTGCCTTATCAAAAACACCACCAACCCGCAGGCGCCCGGCACCCTGATCGGCAGCGAAAGCCTGGGTGACAATACGCCGGTCAAAGGCATCACCAACCTGAATAATATGGCGATGATCAACGTCTCCGGGCCTGGGATGAAAGGGATGATTGGCATGGCGGCGCGCGTTTTTGCCGTGATGTCCCGCTCAGGGATTTCAGTGGTGCTGATCACGCAGTCTTCTTCTGAGTACAGTATCAGCTTCTGCGTACCGCAAAACGAACTGGAGCGCGCACGTAAGGCGCTGGAAGACGAATTCTATCTTGAGCTGAAAGACGGCCTGCTGGAGCCGCTGGACGTGATGGAGAAACTGGCGGTCATTTCAGTCGTCGGTGACGGCATGCGTACCCTGCGCGGCATCTCAGCCAAATTTTTCTCCGCACTGGCGCGTGCCAACATCAACATCGTGGCCATTGCGCAGGGCTCTTCCGAGCGTTCGATCTCCGTCGTCGTCAATAATGAAGACGCGACTACCGGCGTACGCGTCAGCCACCAGATGCTGTTCAACACCGATCAGGTAATCGAAGTCTTCCTGATTGGCGTCGGCGGTGTCGGCGGTGCGTTGATCGAACAGATCCGCCGCCAGCAGGCATGGCTAAAAACCAAACATATCGACCTGCGCGTATGCGGCATTGCCAACTCCCGCGCGTTGTTAACCAACGTGCACGGTATTGCCCTCGAGAGCTGGCAGGACGAGTTGGCGGCGGCGAAAGAGCCGCTGAATCTGGGTCGCCTGATCCGTCTGGTGAAGGAATATCATCTGCTGAACCCGGTGATCGTGGACTGTACCTCCAGCCAGGAAGTAGCCGATCAGTACGCGGATTTCCTGACTGACGGTTTCCACGTCGTCACGCCGAACAAAAAAGCCAATACCTCGTCGATGAATTATTACTATCAGCTGCGTAAAGCAGCGGATGGCTCGCGCCGTAAGTTCTTGTACGACACAAACGTCGGTGCCGGTTTGCCGGTGATTGAGAACCTGCAAAACCTGCTGAACGCGGGTGATGAACTGCTGCGTTTCTCCGGTATCCTTTCTGGTTCACTGTCGTTCATCTTCGGCAAGCTGGACGAAGGGATGTCCCTGTCTGCGGCCACGTTGCAGGCGCGCGATATGGGCTACACCGAGCCGGATCCGCGTGATGACCTGTCTGGCATGGACGTGGCGCGTAAGCTGCTGATTCTGGCGCGTGAGGCCGGATACATACTGGAACTGAGCGACATCGACGTGGAATCCGTTTTACCGCCTTCTTTCAATGCCGAAGGGGATGTGAATACCTTCGTCGCGCGTTTGCCGGAACTGGATGCTGAATTTGCGAAACGCGTTGCTCAGGCAACCGCTGAAGGCAAAGTGTTGCGCTATGTCGGTGCCATCGAAGAAGGGCGCTGCAAAGTAAAAATCGACGCCGTCGATGGTAATGACCCGCTTTATAAAGTAAAAAATGGTGAGAATGCGCTGGCGTTTTATAGTCGCTATTATCAGCCGTTGCCGCTGGTTCTGCGCGGTTACGGTGCCGGTAATGATGTGACGGCGGCAGGTGTGTTTGCCGATCTTTTGCGAACGCTGTCATGGAAGTTAGGAGTTTAATATGGTTAAGGTATATGCCCCGGCTTCAATTGGGAACGTCAGCGTCGGTTTCGACGTTCTGGGCGCAGCGGTTTCTCCGGTGGACGGAACGCTGCTCGGCGACTGTGTGTCGGTCGAAGCAGCGACAGAATTCAGCCTGAAAAGCGAAGGCCGTTTTGTCTCCAAACTGCCGGATCGCATGGAAGACAATATCGTTTATCAGTGCTGGCAGCGTTTCTGTCAGGAGATTGGCAAAGACGTGCCGGTAGCGATGACGCTGGAAAAAAACATGCCGATTGGCTCAGGTCTCGGTTCCAGTGCCTGTTCGGTAGTCGCCGGTCTGATGGCGATGAACGAGTTCTGTGGTAAGCCGCTGAGTGAAAACCAGATGCTGGCGCTGATGGGCGAACTGGAAGGGCGTATTTCCGGCAGTGTGCATTTTGATAACGTCGCGCCGTGCTATCTCGGCGGCATCCAGCTGATGCTGGAAGAGCTGGATATTATCAGCCAGAACGTCCCCAGTTTTGACGACTGGCTGTGGGTGATGGCGTATCCGGGAATTAAAGTCTCGACGGCGGAAGCGCGTGCGATTTTACCGGCGCAGTATCGCCGTCAGGATTGCATCAGCCACGGGCGTTATCTGGCGGGCTTTATTCACGCCTGCCACACGCAGCAACCCTTGCTGGCTGCGAAGCTGATGAAGGACGTGATTGCCGAGCCGTACCGTACCCGTTTGCTGCCGGGCTTTGCACAAGCGCGCAGCGCCGCCGAAGAAATTGGCGCACTGGCGTGCGGGATTTCCGGTTCCGGTCCGACGCTGTTTGCGGTCTGTAATGACAGCGCAACGGCGAAACGTATGGCTGACTGGTTGCAGACGCACTATCTGCAAAATGACGAAGGCTTTGTTCATATTTGTCGTCTTGATACCGCCGGTGCGCGCGTGTTGGGATAACTCGAAAATTTATTGGGATAACAAATGAAACTGTACAACCTGAAGGATCACAACGAGCAGGTCAGCTTTGCTCAGGCCGTCAAACAAGGTTTGGGTAAACAGCAGGGCTTATTCTTCCCGCTGGACTTGCCGGAGTTTGAACTGACCGAAATCGACCGTCTGCTGGAACTGGATTTCGTGACCCGCAGCAGCCGCATTCTCTCTGCTTTCATCGGCGATGAAATTCCTGAAGACGAGTTACATCAGCGCGTCAAAAATGCGTTTGCTTTCCCGGCGCCGGTCGCCAAAGTGGAAGAAGACATCGCCTGTCTGGAGCTGTTCCACGGCCCGACGCTGGCGTTTAAAGATTTCGGTGGCCGCTTCATGGCTCAGATCCTGACGCAGGTGTCAGGCGACCAGCCGGTGACCATTCTGACCGCGACCTCTGGTGATACCGGCGCGGCTGTCGCACATGCATTCCACGGCATGAAAAATGTGCGTGTGGTGATTCTGTATCCGCGCGGCAAAATCAGCCCGTTACAGGAAAAACTGTTCTGTACCCTCGGTGGCAACATTCATACCGTGGCGATCGACGGCGATTTCGATGCCTGCCAGGCGCTGGTGAAACAGGCATTTGATGACGAAGAACTTAAACACGCGCTGAAACTGAACTCGGCGAACTCGATCAATATCAGCCGTCTGCTGGCGCAGATTTGTTATTACTTTGAAGCAGTTGCCCAGTTGCCTCAGGAAGCGCGCAATCAGCTGGTGGTGTCGGTGCCAAGCGGTAACTTTGGTGACCTGACGGCCGGTTTGCTGGCCAAATCCCTCGGCCTGCCGATCAAACGTTTCATCGCTGCCACTAACGCCAATGACACCGTGCCGCGTTTCCTGTCTAACGGGGAATGGGAACCGAAGAAAACCGTCGCAACGCTGTCGAATGCGATGGACGTCAGCCAGCCAAACAACTGGCCGCGCGTGGAAGAGTTGTATCGCCGCAAAATCTGGCAGCTGAAAGATCTCGGGTTTGGTGCGGTCAGCGATGACACCACTGAAGACGCGATGCGCGAACTGGCGGACATCGGCTATATCTCTGAACCGCACGCCGCGATTGCTTACCGGGTGCTGCGCGATCAGCTGCAACCTGGCGAATTCGGTCTGTTCATCGGTACCGCACACCCGGCGAAATTCAAAGAAAGCGTGGAGTCGATTCTGGGTCAGGACATCGGTCTGCCGAAAGAACTGGCTGAGCGCGCTGACCTGCCGCTGTTGTCGCATAACCTGCCGGCCAATTTCAGCGAAATGCGTGCTTTTCTGATGGCGCTGCCTGAATAACTACGCGGTCTTCTGAAATGCAAAAACCCTCTTCACGAGGGTTTTTTTATGCCTGTCGCATTGTAAAAATCAGCGCTCAGGGCGGGTAAATACCAGTTCGTTACCCTGCGAACGCGATTCATCAAAGGAATAACCTTCCAGGTTAAAATCCTGCAACTGCTTCGGTTTATCCAAACGCTCTTTGATGATGAAGCGGCTCATCAGGCCGCGCGCTTTTTTGGCATAGAAGCTGATGACTTTGTATTTGCCATTTTTCTCATCGAGGAAAACCGGCTTGATGATTTCGCCATCCAGCAATTTGGGTTTTACCGCCTTGAAGTATTCATCCGACGCCAGATTCACCAGCACTTTGCTTTTCTGTTCGTTTAAAAGCAGGTTAAGTTTTTCCGTCAGCAGTTCGCCCCAGAAGGCATACAGATTCGCACCCTGCGGATTTTCGAGGCGGATTCCCATTTCCAGACGGTAAGGCATCATCAAGTCCAGCGGGCGCAGCAGGCCATATAAGCCGGACAACATACGCAGATGTTTCTGGGCAAAATCGAAATCTTTCTCGCTGAAATCTTCTGCCTGCAAACCGGTATAAACATCACCTTTGAAGGCCAGCAGCGCCTGACGTGCATTCTTTGGCGTGAAATCTGGATGCCATTCGTTAAAGCGCTCGGCGTTCAGATGCGCGAGTTTATCGCTGATCCCCATCAAAGAAGAGATCTGCGCAGGCGACATTTTGCGCGCTACGGCGATCAGTTCGCTGGATTTATCCAGCAACTCGGGCTGGGTATAGCGCGTTGTCGCAAGCGGGCTTTCGTAATCGAGCGTTTTGGCAGGAGAAATAATGGTCAGCATAGTGCGTCCGTTTGGTCAGTGACGGTTCAGATTCGGGAATTTTTCGTTGCTCTACTGTAGCAAAAAAGTCATTGAAATGGCGCGCGGGCGAAAATAACAACGATAGGCACAATCATTTTTGATGCGGATTTTTCCCCCAGATCCCCGGCTCAAGCTGGCCGCGTAACTCAGGAAAATGGTTCGGATTGAAAACAGGGATTTTCCCCATTCGTTGCTGACGTTCGTAGTCTTTCACGACTTTGACAGCGACGCCCGACAGTAACAGCAGGGCGGTCAGATTAAGCAGCGCCATCAGCGCCATAAAGATATCCGCCAGCTTCCAGAGAACCTGCAATTCCATCAGGCAGCCGATGAAAACAATAGCGATAACGAGCAGGCGGAAAATCAGTAACTTCCCTGTGGATGCGACGCGTATGAAGCCCAGATTATTTTCCGCATAGGTGTAATTCCCTGTAATCGACGTAAACGCAAAGCAAAACACCAGCAGCGCGAGCACGATGTTGCTCCAGCCTGACATCGTCGGGGAAAGGGCCAGATGTAACAGTGAAATACCGGAAGGCGCGCCGGGATTATCGAGCGCGCCGGAGGTCAGAATGATCAGCGCCGTCGCCGTGCAAATCACCACGGTATCGATAAATACCGCCAGCATCTGATTAAAACCGAGTGCCGCCGGATGGCTGACAGAGGCCATTGCAGCGGCATTAGGCGAGGAGCCGACACCCGCTTCGCTGGCGAATACGCCGCGCTGCATGCCCTGGGTGATAGCCTGCGTAATCCCAAACGCCAGCGCCCCGGAGGCTGCTTCCTGCAAGCCAAACGCGCTTTTGAATACCAGCGCCAGCACCTGTGGCAGTTTTTCCACGTTGTGACCAATCACCCAGACCGCCAGCAGCAAATATCCCAGCGCAATAAGCGGGATTAAGCCACGTGCCACACGCGTAACAGAACGGATGCCGCCAAAAATAAGCAAGGCCGTCAGTGCGGCGAGTACAAAGGCAGTGGTCAGTGCCGGAGTATGCAACAGATGGAAAGAGGCTTGCGCGATGGCGTTGGCCTGTAAGGCAATGAAAATAAATCCGCAGGAAATCACGATCAAAAAAGAAAACAGAATGCCCATCCAGCGCATTCCCAGCCCTTTTTCCATGTAGTCAGCCGGTCCGCCACGGAATTTGCCGTTGAGTCCGGTGCTCTTATAAATCTGCGCCAGCGTATTTTCGATCATTGCCGTCGCCATGCTGAACATCGCGATGACCCACATCCAAAATATTGCGCCGGGGCCACCGAGTGTCACGGCGATGGCGACGCCGGTCAGATTCCCCGTACCAATACGCGACGAAAGGCTCAGGCAGAGCGCACTCCAGACGGTGGAACCTCTGTGGTCGGGATGATGTTTGAAAAGCGTGCAGGAAAACATATGGCGGAAGCGGCGAAACTGGATGAAACCGAGGCGAATACTGAGATAAATGCCGGTTCCCAGTAACAGATAAATCAGGATAGAGCTCCAGAGAACGGTATCGAAAAATTCCAGTAACTCGTTCATGACGTATCCTTGTTTGATTTACCGTTCATCGTTTTAAATCGGGCCGGGCGTACACCTCGCGCCGGAGGGGTAACATACCTTTTTTAACTAACAGGGAACATATGCATTTTGGCTAAATTTGTGTGTTTTGGAAGGTAGAAAAATCCATGATGTTCGTAGCCGAGCATGCCGTGATATGCGCCTTGCGCGTGGCTTTTTGCATGTTATCATCAGCCAAAGGCAAGGCATGAAAATGCCTATACGAAAACGTCCAAACGATGAGATATGCCAAAATGACCGATAAACTGACTTCCCTACGCCAAATGACTCAGGTTGTTGCTGACACCGGAGATATCGCGGCAATGAAGTTGTACCAGCCGCAGGATGCGACCACCAATCCGTCACTGATCCTGAGCGCTGCACAAATTCCTGAATACCGTAAACTGATCGACGAAGCAATCGCCTGGGCACGTGACCAGAGCAGCGATCACGCTCAGCAGATCACTGATGCCGCTGACAAGCTGGCAGTGAACATCGGTCTTGAAATTCTGAAACTGATCCCAGGCCGCATTTCGACTGAAGTCGATGCGCGCATGTCTTACGACACCGACGCCAGCATTGCCAAAGCTAAACGCCTGATCAAACTTTACAACGAAGCGGGCATCAGCAACGACCGCATCCTGATCAAACTGGCTTCTACCTGGCAGGGCATCCGCGCGGCGGAGAAACTGGAAAAAGAAGGCATCAACTGTAACCTGACGCTGCTGTTCTCCTTCGCACAGGCTCGCGCGTGTGCTGAAGCGGGCGTCTTCCTGATCTCTCCATTCGTTGGCCGTATTCTTGACTGGTACAAAGCCAATGGCGACAAAAAAGAGTTCGCGCCGAATGAGGATCCAGGCGTTGTGTCTGTGACCGAAATCTACGAATACTACAAACAACACGGCTATGAAACTGTCGTGATGGGCGCAAGCTTCCGTAACATCGGCGAAATCATCGAACTGGCTGGCTGTGACCGTCTGACCATCGCACCTGCACTGCTGAAAGAGCTGGCAGAGAGTGAAGGCCCGCTGGAACGTAAGCTGTCCTTCTCCGGAGAAACCAAAGCGCGTCCTGCACCACTGACTGAATCTCAGTTCTACTGGGATCACAATCAGGATCCAATGGCGATCGACAAACTGGCTGACGGCATCCGTAAGTTTGCTGTAGACCAGGGCAAACTGGAAAAAATGATTTCTGACCTGCTGTAATCAGCCTTCAGTTTTCAGTGAAAAGCGGCCTCTGAGCCGCTTTTTTTGTGCCTGAAATTCGGGGCTGCGGTAAAAATTTGTCTGAGTGATAAAACCCGCGTGCCGTTACCGATATACTGAGGGCTGATGACGGTAGCTTTTGCCGGGAATAATTCAGGGGAAACAGGACATGGATAAATTGCGAATTGGTCTGGTGTCAGTGTCGGATCGCGCGTCGAACGGCATTTATCAGGATAAGGGGATCCCGGCGCTGGAAGCGTGGCTGGAAAAAGCGCTGATCACGCCGTTTACGCTGGAAAAGAAATTAATCCCCGATGAGCAGCCTTTGATTGAGCAGGCCATCAGCGAGCTGGTGGACGAAAGTGGTTGTCATTTGGTGCTGACCACCGGCGGCACCGGTCCGGCGCGCCGTGATGTGACGCCGGACGCCACGCTGGCCATCGCCGACCGTGAGATGCCGGGCTTTGGCGAACAGATGCGTCAGATTAGCCTGCACTTTGTGCCGACGGCGATTTTGTCCCGTCAGGTGGGCGTGATCCGCAAACAGGCATTGATCCTAAATCTGCCGGGCCAGCCGAAATCTATTCAGGAAACGCTCGAGGGCCTGAAAGATGCCGAGGGTAAAGTGATTGTGTCCGGTATTTTTGCCAGCGTGCCGTACTGCATTCAGCTGCTGGATGGGCCGTATATAGAAACGCATGACGACGTCGTAGCAGCTTTTCGCCCGAAGAGTGCCCGCCGCGATACAAAAAACTGAATACCGACGGTTTTTGAAAATATGCTGACATAAGATTCAGGCTCACTGGTGTGAAAATTATTTGCCGCTATAGTAATGATTACTTTACATGAGGCGGCAAAACCTTTTTCCAATTCACACTCTGGTGTCACACGGACTCTTATGCAACACGCACAATCGCGCCGGCTGAACCGGCAGGATTTCAAAACGCTGTCCCTGGCTGCGCTGGGCGGCGCCCTCGAATTCTACGATTTCATCATTTTCGTCTTCTTCGCTGCGGTTATCGGCGATCTTTTCTTCCCTGCGGATATGCCCGACTGGTTACGTCAGGTTCAGACGTTTGGGATCTTCGCTGCCGGTTATCTGGCGCGTCCGCTCGGCGGCATTATTATGGCGCACTTTGGCGATTTGGTTGGCCGTAAGCGTATGTTCAGCCTGAGTATTTTACTGATGGCATTGCCGACGCTGGCGATGGGTTTGCTGCCAACGTATGCTTCTATCGGCATTGCGGCTCCGTTGCTCTTATTGCTGATGCGCGTATTACAGGGTGCGGCGATTGGTGGCGAAGTGCCAGGGGCGTGGGTCTTTGTGGCTGAACATGTGCCGAGAAACCGTATTGGCTTTGCCTGCGGCACGCTGACCGCCGGACTGACGGCAGGTATTCTGCTCGGTTCACTGGTGGCAACCGTGCTGAACAGCGCGATGACGCCTGCGGCAATCAGCGATTTTGGCTGGCGTATTCCGTTCTTTCTTGGCGGTATTTTTGGCCTGTTCGCGATGTATTTACGCCGCTGGTTGCAGGAGACGCCGATTTTCCTTGAGATGAAAGCGCATAAAACGCTGGCCGAAGAACTGCCGCTAAAATCAGTGGTGGTCAATCATAAGAAAGAAATCGTGGTGTCGATGCTGATGACCTGGCTGCTGTCTGCGGGGATCGTGGTTGTCATTCTGATGACGCCGACTTATCTGCAAAAACAATTCGGCATTCCGGCGGCTCAGGCGTTGCAGGCTAACAGTCTGGCGACCATTGCGCTGACCTTTGGGTGTATCGCGGCGGGCTGGATTGTTGACCGTCTGGGTGCCAGCAAAACGTTTATTGTCGGCAGCCTGTTCCTCGGTATCTGCAGCTGGTCATTCTATCATTCTGTGGCCGCTGACCCTTCTATGCTGATGGGCATGTACGCGCTGGTCGGCTTCAGCGTCGGGATCGTCGGTGCGGTGCCTTACGTGCTGGTTCGCGCTTTCCCGGCCGAAGTGCGCTTTACCGGGATCTCATTCTCTTACAATGTCGCCTACGCCATCTTTGGTGGCCTGACGCCGATCTTCGTAACACTGATTATGCGCGTGACGCCGATGGCACCCGCGTATTACGTTCTGGCGCTCTCCGCGATTGGTTTGCTGACCGGCATCTATTTAACCCGCGATCTCAACAGTGAAACGACTCAGCCCGCAAAGTTTGATGAGCAGGCAGCGTCAGGAAACTGACGTCATTTCTGCGGGCACAAAAACAAAAGGCCCCGCATTCGCGAGGCCTTTTTGATCGGGCAGAGTTTAATTACGCAGCAGCAACCGCCGCGTTGACTGCGTGATTTTTCGGTTCACCGATAGGTAAGACGGTCCGGCCATACTGTTCGTTCAACACTTCTGCCATCGCCAGATAAATGGCGCTGGCGCCACAGAAGATGCCTTCGAAACCTGCAAAATGTAGCACGGTGGTATTGCCGGTCATGTTACCGAAGCACAGCAGGGCGAACAAAATGGTCAGGCTGCCGAAAACAACCTGCAAGCCACGGTTGGCTTTCAACGTGCCGAAAAACATGAATAAGGTGAAAACGCCCCAAAGTCCGAGGTATGCGCCGAGGAAACTTTCGCTGCTGGCGTCAGCCAGGCCCATGCGTGGCAGCATCAGGATGCCCACCAGGCTCAGCCAGAAAGCGCCGTAAGAGGTAAAGGCAGTGGTGCCGAAGGTATTCCCTTTTTTGAATTCCATCATGCCCGCCAGAATCTGGATCAGGCCGCCATAGAAAATGCCCATGCTGACGATAACAGCGGTCAGTGGGAAGAAACCTGCGTTGTGTAAATTCAATAAGATAGTGGTCATACCGAAGCCCATTAACCCGAGCGGGCCTGGATTTGCCAACGTTTTACTCTGCATAGATCCTCTGAATTAAAATATTACGAATAGATAACTGGGGGATATCCGCTTGCGAAATGGGTAAAAATCCCACATATCTTCAGAAGCGCGCGGCATCATAATGAGGTGGCGTCGGGTAAACATTGATCTGGCGTAACAGCAATTGAAGATTTTTTTTCATCTCGCCCCTTGATGCTGCGTTGCATGGCCCCATCTTATTCCCAACCGCAGTTGTTACCGTCGGTAAAGCCGCAATATCGGGCAGTTGAAATCGAACTATTGAAATCGAAAACATTGCCCGCATATACAGTAGCAACATGATCGAATATGAATTTTAAGTGGAGACGTTTAAATGGGTAAAATTATTGGGATCGACCTGGGTACTACCAACTCTTGTGTAGCTATTATGGATGGCACTACTGCACGTGTGCTGGAGAATGCTGAAGGCGACCGCACCACTCCTTCCATCATCGCTTATGCGGCAGATGGTGAGACTCTGGTGGGTTCTCCGGCTAAACGTCAGGCTGTGACTAACCCACAGAACACCCTGTTTGCGATCAAGCGCCTGATTGGCCGTCGCTTCCAGGACGAAGAAGTACAGCGTGACAAAGGTATCATGCCTTACCAGATCGTAGGCTCCGACAACGGCGACGCCTGGATCGACATCAAAGGTCAGAAAATTGCACCTCCGCAGATTTCTGCTGAAGTGTTGAAGAAAATGAAGAAAACCGCTGAAGATTACCTGGGCGAACCGGTAACTGAAGCTGTTATCACCGTACCTGCATACTTCAACGATGCTCAGCGTCAGGCAACTAAAGATGCTGGCCGTATCGCAGGTCTGGAAGTAAAACGTATTATTAACGAACCTACCGCAGCGGCACTGGCTTATGGCCTGGATCGCGAAGTGGGTAACCGCACTATCGCGGTATACGACCTGGGTGGTGGTACTTTCGATATCTCTATTATCGAAATCGACGAAGTTGATGGCGAAAAAACCTTCGAAGTTCTGGCAACCAATGGTGACACTCACCTCGGTGGTGAAGACTTCGATAGCCGCCTGATTAACTACCTGGTTGAAGAGTTCAAGAAAGAACAAGGTATGGATCTGCGTAACGATCCGCTGGCAATGCAACGTCTGAAAGAAGCCGCTGAAAAAGCGAAGATCGAGCTTTCTTCTGCTCAGCAAACTGACGTGAATCTGCCGTACATCACTGCGGATGCGACTGGTCCTAAGCACATGAACATCAAAGTGACCCGTGCAAAACTGGAATCTTTGGTAGAAGACCTGGTTAACCGTTGTATCGATCCGCTGAAAGTCGCGCTGAAAGACGCAGGTCTGTCAGTGTCCGATATTCAGGACGTGATCCTGGTCGGTGGTCAGACGCGTATGCCAATGGTTCAGAAAAAAGTGGCTGAATTCTTTGGTAAAGAACCACGTAAAGACGTGAACCCGGACGAAGCTGTTGCTATCGGTGCAGCGGTTCAGGGCGGTGTGTTGGCAGGTGACGTGAAAGACGTTCTGCTGCTGGACGTTACCCCGTTGTCACTGGGTATCGAAACCATGGGCAGCGTAATGACTCCGCTGATCACCAAAAACACCACTATCCCGACTAAACACAGCCAGGTGTTCTCAACTGCAGAAGACAACCAGTCTGCGGTAACCATCCATGTGTTGCAGGGTGAGCGTAAACGTTCGAGCGATAACAAATCTCTGGGTCAGTTCAACCTGGACGGTATTCAGGCAGCACCGCGCGGTCAGGCACAGATCGAAGTTACCTTCGACCTCGACGCCGACGGTATCCTGCACGTGTCTGCGAAAGACAAGACGACCGGCCGTGAGCAGAAGATCACCATCAAGGCATCTTCTGGTCTGACGGAAGAAGAGATCCAGAAAATGGTTAACGATGCCGAAGCGAATGCTGAGTCTGACCGCAAGTTCGAAGAACTGGTCCAGACCCGCAACCAGGCAGACCATCTGATCCACGGTACCCGTAAGCAACTGGAAGAAGCCGGCGACAAACTGCCAGCGGAAGACAAAACCGCAGTTGAAGAAGCCCTGAAAGCACTGGAAGTTTCTGCTAAAGGTGAAGACAAGGCTGATATCGAAGCGAAAATCCAGGCGCTGGTGCAGGTTTCCGGTAAGCTGATGGAAATGGCTCAGCAGCAGGGTCAGGCTGAAGGCGGCGATAACAGCGCTCAGAAAGATGATGACGTTGTTGACGCTGAATTCGAAGAAGTCAAAGACAAGAAATAATCGCCCTTAAGCGGGCACAGTAAGAGTTCATTACTGAAAACCAGCACGGGCGTCGAGGAAACTCTGCGCCCGTGCACGCATGTTGAGGGTAGGTTAAAGCATGGCGAAGCAAGATTTTTATGAGATTTTAGGCGTATCCAAAACAGCGGATGAGCGTGAAATCAAAAAGGCCTATAAGCGCCTGGCTATGAAGCATCACCCTGACCGTAATCAGGGCGACAAAGCTTCCGAAAGCAAATTCAAAGAAATTAAAGAAGCGTATGAAATTCTGACTGATGCGCAAAAGCGTGCGGCCTACGACCAGTACGGTCATGCAGCCTTTGAACAAGGTGGCATGGGCGGCGGCGGTGGATACGGCGGTGGCGGCGGTGCAGATTTCAGCGACATCTTTGGTGACGTCTTTGGCGACATCTTTGGCGGCGGTCGCCGTCAGCGTGCGAGCCGGGGGTCAGACCTGCGTTACAACATGGATCTGACGCTGGAAGAGGCCGTTCGTGGTGTCACCAAAGAAATCCGCATTCCTACGCTGGATGAATGTGACGTCTGCCACGGCAGCGGCGCGAAAGCGGGCAGTTCTCCGGCCACCTGTCCTACCTGCCACGGTGCGGGCCAGGTTCAGATGCGTCAGGGCTTCTTCACGGTTCAACAAGCGTGTCCGACCTGTCAGGGACGCGGTAAGGTCATTAAAGATCCTTGCAGCAAATGCCACGGTCATGGCCGCGTAGAGCGTTCGAAAACCCTGTCCGTGAAAATCCCGGCGGGTGTGGATACCGGCGACCGTATTCGTCTTGAAGGTGAAGGCGAAGCGGGTGAGCATGGCGCACCGTCAGGCGATCTGTATGTTCAGGTTCAGGTAAAAGCGCACAAAATCTTTGAGCGTGAAGGCAATAACCTGTACTGCGAAGTGCCTATCAACTTCGCTATGGCTGCTTTAGGTGGTGAAATCGAAGTCCCAACGCTTGATGGCCGCGTAAGCCTGAAAATTCCTGCGGAAACGCAGACCGGCAAAATGTTCCGTATGCGTGGGCGCGGTGTGAAATCCGTCCGTGGCGGTGCTCAGGGCGATTTAATGTGCCGCGTTGTGGTCGAAACGCCGGTCAGCCTGAGCGACAAACAGAAGCAGCTGCTGCGTGATCTGGAAGAAAGCTTTGGTGGCGTATCGGGTGAGAAAAACAGCCCGCGTTCCAAAAGCTTCCTGGACGGCGTGAAAAAGTTCTTTGATGATTTGACGCGCTAATCAGTTCCTGACAACAGGCACTGGCAGTCCAGCAAAATCCCCGGCAGCGGTTCGCTCCGGGGATTTTTTTATGCGTGTTACGGACAACGCTATGGCAGGTTGAAAAATGACTCGTAAAAACCGAGCTATACTCCAGATATAATCGACTTTTTACGAGTTGATGGGTTATGTACAATTCGCGCATTCCATTGTGGCAATCCTTTTACCGCCACTGTTTTTCTACAGGAGAGTCAGAATGTCGAATTTAATTCGTCAGTTTTTACGCTTGGAAGCCGCAGGGGGGATCGTACTGATCCTGGCCGCCATCGTGGCATTAATCATGGCCAACAGTCCGCTACAGGGCGCTTATCAGGCATTTCTGGATATTCCGGTCACCGTGCGTTTTTCCGAGTTGCTGATTGATAAACCCCTTTTACTGTGGATTAACGACGGTCTGATGGCAGTATTTTTCCTGATGATCGGTCTCGAAGTGAAGCGTGAGCTTTGCGAAGGCGCGCTGGCGAACCGCGACCAGGCATTATTCCCGGCCATTGCTGCGGTGGGCGGCATGATTGTTCCGGCCCTTATTTACTTACTGTTCAACGGCAGTGATGAGATTGTCCGTCAGGGCTGGGCTATTCCGGCGGCCACTGACATTGCCTTTGCACTGGGCGTGATGGCGTTGCTGGGTTCCCGCGTACCGACTGGCCTGAAAGTCTTCCTGCTGGCACTGGCGATCATTGACGATCTCGGGGCGATTGTGATCATTGCTCTGTTCTATAGCCACGATGTCTCCATGATGGCGTTAGGACTTTCTGCGGTTTGCATCGCGGCATTGGCTTTCATGAATTGGCGTGGGGTGACAAAACTGACGCCATATCTGGTTGTCGGCGCGGTGTTCTGGGTCTGCGTGCTGAAGTCTGGCGTTCACGCCACGCTCGCCGGTGTGATCCTCGGGTTCCTGATCCCGCTCAATACCAAAGATAAAAAACCGTCACCGGCGCGTCGTCTGGAGCACAGTATTCATCCTTACGTTGCGTGGTTTATTTTGCCGGTGTTTGCGTTTGCCAACGCGGGCATTTCATTAGAGGGCGTTTCTGCTGCCGGTGCTTTCTCCCTGTTACCGATGGGTATCGCTGCCGGATTGCTGTTAGGTAAACCGCTGGGCATCATTCTTTTTAGCGGCATAGCGCTGAAATTGGGAGTGACCCGTATGCCATCGGGCATTACTTTTAGCCAGATAGCCGCCGTGTCAGTGTTGTGCGGTATCGGCTTTACGATGTCGATTTTCATCGGCTCACTGGCCTTTGCAACGCGTGATCCTGTACTGCTGACTTACGCAAAAATGGGCATCCTGATGGGCTCTGTTGCTTCTGCGGTATTGGGTTACATATTACTCAGTCGTTCTTTGCCTAAAAAAGCCCTCAAATAGTGATGAACAGTCTGCATCAGGCATGCAGCCTGATGCAGACTTCATATTTCTGGAGCGGATGAAAACATGCCTCATATTAACTACAACCATTTGTATTATTTTTGGCACGTCTGTAAATCAGGTTCTGTCGTAGGTGCCGCCGAGGCGCTCTATCTGACGCCACAGACCATCACCGGGCAGGTTAAATCGCTTGAGGAACGGTTAGGTGGCAAACTTTTCAAACGTCAGGGCCGCGGTCTGGTGCCCTCTGAGCTGGGGCAGCTGGTATATCGCTATGCCGATAAGATGTTCACCCTCAGTCAGGAAATGCTGGATATCGTTAACTATCGCAAAGAGTCGAGCCTGTTGTTTGACGTAGGTGTCGCCGATGCGCTGTCGAAACGGCTGGTCAGCCGTGTGCTGAAAGCTGCAGTGCCGGACAACGCACAAATTCATTTGCGATGTTTTGAATCCACCCACGAAATGCTGCTGGAACAGCTGAGCTTGCATAAGCTGGATATGATTCTGTCGGACTGCCCGGTGGATTCAACGCAGCAGGAAGGATTGTTCTCCGTCAAGCTGGGCGAGAGTCCGATCAGCTTCTATTGCTGCAATCCCCCTGCGGGTGTCGATTTTCCTGCTTGTCTGGAGCAGCGTCCGCTGCTGATCCCCGGGCGTCGTTCGATGCTGGGACGAAAATTGCTGAACTGGTTTAATACGCAGGGATTGAAAGTGAACATTCTCGGTGAGTTCGATGATGCGGCACTGATGAAAGCGTTCGGGATGAACAACGATGCAATATTTGTCGCGCCGGCGATTTACTCTTCTACTGAGTTTCAGGATGAAAAAATTGTTGAAGTGGGGCGCGTGGAGGGGATTCTGGAAGAGTACTACGTGATTTTTGCTGAACGTATGATCCAACATCCTTCGGTTCAGCGGATTTGTCACACTGACTTTTCGGCGCTGTTTGAGTTGTAGTTAACGCAGATACTCAAATTTTAGGTATAAAAAAACCGGCGTAAGCCGGTTTTTTTATCAAGCATAATATCAGCGTAATGCAATTATTGCATTGCGTTGATTTGCGCAGTCAGATTTGACTTATGACGCGCTGCTTTGTTCTTGTGGATCAGGCCTTTACAAGACTGACGATCCACAATTGGTTGCATTTCGTTAAATGCATTTTGTGCAGCAGCTTTGTCGCCTGCTGCAATAGCCGTGTATACCTTCTTGATAAAGGTACGCATCATTGAACGGCGGCTCGCGTTATGCTTACGACGTTTTTCTGACTGTACGGCGCGTTTCTTAGCTGATTTGATATTAGCCAAGGCCAACTCCCAAATATTTTTCTATTGATGAACAATTCAAAGGCCGAGGAATATGCCTTTTCGGTCTTCTGTTGTCAACGGATTTGTGCAAATAAGCGGCGTTTTAAAGCGTGAACTTTACACGTCGCTTGTTACGTTGTGATGGCGCAGGATTTTAACAGCTTCCGGCATCGGAATACAGTCTTTCGCGAGAAAAATCGACAGGAGAGTGTACAAACTGCCCACGGCGGCCATTAACGCTTTGTTTATGCGAAAAGTCACGCATTCCCTGCTCGAAAGGAAAGATTTTCATCGCCACGCCGCCATTTGAACCGCAATATCTGCCGTATGCAAGAGAGAATGGTGTGATCCTGCGAATCGCTGGTTAACCTTGCGGGCTGTACAAGGTATAATCCGCCGATTTCCATCTTTATGAGTCAGCATTGGATTTGAGCCAGCTATGGAGCTAATTCGCGGAATACACAATATTCGAGCACGCCATCATGGATGTGTGCTGACTATTGGCAATTTTGATGGTGTACACCGGGGCCATCAGGGCCTGATCGAACAGCTGAAGCTGGAAGGTCAGCGTCTGGGACTGCCGGTAATGGTGATGATTTTTGAACCACAGCCGCTGGAACTGTTTGCGGGTGATAAAGCCCCTGCACGGTTAACCAGCCTGCGTGACAAAGCCAAGTATCTGGCCGAGTGTGGCGTAGATTATCTTTTATGTGTGCATTTCGACCCCCGGTTCGCTGCACATATGGCGCAGGCGTTTGTTTCTCAGCTGCTGGTCGAAAAGCTGGGCGTCAAATTCCTGACCGTCGGGGATGATTTCCGCTTTGGTGCGGGTCGTCTGGGCGATTTTGAGCTGTTGCAGAAAGCCGGGAAAGAGTATGGCTTCGAAGTGATCAGCACCCAGACCTTCCGTGAAGGCGGAAATCGCATTAGCAGCACTGCTATCCGCGATGCGCTGCGTGACGATGATTTAGCGCTGGCCGAAAATTTACTGGGCCATCCGTTCAGTATCTCAGGGCGCGTCGTCCATGGTGATAAGCTGGGGCGTACTATTGGTTTCCCGACGGCCAACGTGCCGTTAAAGCGCGTGGTCTCACCGGTTCGCGGCGTGTATGCCGTAGAAGTTCTCGGCCTTGGCCCGGAACCTTTGCCGGGCGTTGCCAATATTGGCATTCGTCCGACGGTCGGTGGCGTGCGCAAGCAGTTGGAAGTTCATCTGCTCGATACCACATTAGATTTATACGGGCGCCACATTGACGTGGTGCTCCGCGCAAAATTGCGCAATGAACAGCGTTTCTCCTCGCTTGATGCGTTAAAGCAACAAATTGCGAACGATGAGGTGACGGCCCGGGAATTCTTCGGGTTAAAGACACCACGCTAAACTTGTACTGACAGGCGTGTCACAACGCCTGGAATCCAGCCGAAAAACGGAACCGAGAATCTATGAGTGACTACAAGAACACCCTGAATTTGCCGGAAACAGGGTTCCCGATGCGTGGCGATCTGGCCAAGCGTGAACCTGACATGCTGAAGAATTGGTATGACCAGGATCTGTACGGGATTATTCGTGCTGCCAAGAAAGGCAAGAAAACCTTTATCTTGCATGACGGCCCTCCGTATGCGAACGGCAGCATTCATATTGGTCACTCAGTAAACAAAATTCTTAAAGACATGATCGTTAAGTCCAAAGGACTGGCGGGCTTTGATGCGCCGTATGTTCCGGGCTGGGATTGTCATGGTCTGCCGATTGAACTGAAAGTTGAACAGCTGATCGGTAAGCCGGGCGAAAAAGTCACGGCGGCGGAATTCCGTGAAGCCTGCCGCAAGTACGCTGCTGAACAGGTTGAAGGTCAGAAGAAAGACTTCATCCGTCTGGGCGTGCTCGGTGACTGGGATCATCCGTACCTGACCATGGACTTCAAAACAGAAGCCAACATCATTCGTGCGCTGGGTAAAATCATCGGCAACGGTCACCTGCATAAAGGTGCGAAACCTGTTCACTGGTGTACCGATTGCGGATCTTCACTGGCTGAAGCCGAAGTCGAATATTACGACAAAGTGTCTCCGTCTATCGACGTGACGTTTAATGCGACGGATGCCGCCGCTGTTGCTGCGAAATTCGGTGCCACTGCTTTCAATGGCCCGGTTTCTCTGGTCATCTGGACTACCACCCCGTGGACCATGCCAGCTAACCGCGCGATTTCACTCAACGCTGAGTTCTCTTATCAGCTGGTGCAGATTGAAGGTCAGTGCCTGATCCTGGCTACCGATCTGGTAGAAAGCGTGATGAAGCGTGCCGGTATCGCTGAGTGGACTGTGCTGGGCGAATGTAAAGGTGCGGATCTTGAATTGCTTCGATTCCAGCATCCGTTCCTCGGTTTCGATGTTCCGGCGATCCTTGGCGATCACGTTACTCTCGATGCCGGTACCGGTGCTGTACATACCGCACCTGGCCACGGTCCTGATGACTTTGTCATTGGCCAGAAATACGGTCTGGAAGTCGCAAACCCGGTTGGACCGAACGGCTGCTACCTGCCGGGCACTTATCCGACGCTGGATGGCAAATTCGTCTTTAAAGCGAATGATCTGATCGTTGAACTGCTGCGTGAGAAGGGCGCACTGCTGCACGTTGAGAAAATGAACCACAGCTATCCGTGCTGCTGGCGTCACAAAACGCCGATCATCTTCCGCGCTACGCCACAATGGTTCATCAGCATGGATCAGAAAGGTTTGCGTCAGAAGTCTCTGGAAGAGATCAAAGGTGTGCAGTGGATCCCTGACTGGGGTCAGGCGCGTATCGAAAACATGGTCGCTAACCGTCCTGACTGGTGTATCTCGCGCCAGCGTACGTGGGGCGTACCGATGTCTCTGTTCGTGCATAAAGATACCGAACAGCTTCATCCGCGCAGCCTTGAGCTGATGGAAGAAGTGGCAAAACGCGTGGAAGCCGATGGCATTCAGGCATGGTGGGATCTGAACCCTGAAGAGATTTTGGGTGCAGACGCTGCCGATTACGTCAAAGTGCCGGATACGCTGGACGTCTGGTTTGACTCCGGTTCCACGCACTCCTCCGTTGTGGATGTGCGCCCTGAGTTCAACGGTCATTCACCGGATCTGTATCTGGAAGGTTCTGACCAGCATCGCGGCTGGTTCATGTCTTCTCTGATGATTTCTACGGCGATGAAAGGCAAAGCGCCTTACAAACAAGTACTGACTCACGGTTTCACCGTCGATGGTCAGGGCCGTAAAATGTCTAAATCCATCGGTAACACCATCGCGCCTCAGGATGTGATGAATAAGCTGGGTGGCGACATCCTGCGTTTGTGGGTGGCATCTACGGATTACACCGGCGAAATCGCCGTGTCCGACGAAATCCTCAAACGTGCTGCCGATTCTTATCGCCGTATCCGTAACACCGCGCGCTTCCTGCTGGCGAACCTTAACGGTTTCGATCCGGCGCTGCACAGCGTGGCACCGGAAGAGATGGTTGTGCTGGATCGCTGGGCGGTTGGCCGCGCGAAAGCTGCACAAGACGAGATCATTGCTGCGTACGAAGCCTATGATTTCCACGGCGTTGTTCAGCGTCTGATGCAGTTCTGCTCGATCGAAATGGGTTCGTTCTATCTGGATATCATTAAAGATCGCCAGTACACCGCCAAGAGCGACAGCGTTGCGCGCCGCAGCTGCCAGACCGCGCTGTATCACATCTGCGAAGCACTGGTTCGCTGGATGGCGCCAATCATGTCCTTCACTGCCGATGAAATCTGGGCTGAACTGCCAGGTCATCGCGAGAAGTTCGTCTTTACTGAAGAATGGTACGACGGTCTGTTTGGCCTGATCGGTAACGAATCCATGAACGATGCGTTCTGGGATGAGCTGCTGAAAGTGCGTGGTGAAGTGAACAAAGTGATCGAACAGGCGCGTGCTGATAAACGTCTGGGCGGTTCTCTGGAAGCAGCCGTGACCTTATATGCAGACGACGCGCTGGCAACGGACCTGCGTTCTCTGGGTAACGAACTGCGCTTTGTGCTCCTGACTTCCGGTGCGAAAGTCGCCGCGCTGTCTGAAGCTGATGACTCAGCGCAGGCCAGCGAATTGTTGAAAGGACTGAAAATTGGTCTGGCGAAAGCAGAAGGCGAGAAGTGCCCGCGCTGCTGGCATTTCACCACTGATATCGGCCAGAATGCGGAACACAGTGACATCTGTGGCCGTTGTGTGACTAACATTGCCGGTGACGGCGAAGAGCGTAAGTTTGCATAATGACTAAACCTTTCTGTTCTACCGGACTCCGCTGGCTTTGGCTGGCGGTTCTCGTCGTTATCGTCGATCTCGGCAGTAAGTTTCTGGTCATGGGGCATTTTCAGCTCGGTGAGTCCATGCCGCTGATTCCGTTCTTTAATCTGACCTACGCTCACAATCCGGGCGCGGCGTTCAGCTTCCTGGCGGATAAAGGTGGCTGGCAGCGCTGGTTCTTCACGGCGATTGCGCTGGTTATCGTGGTGGTGCTGCTGGTGCTGATGTACCGCAGCAGTGCAAAGCAGCGTCTGAATAACATCGCATTTGCGATGATTATTGGTGGCGCGCTCGGCAACATGTTTGACCGTATGGTGCACGGCTTTGTGATCGACTTTATCGATTTCTACGTGAACGACTGGCACTACCCGATCTTTAATCTGGCCGACAGCTTTATCTGCGTCGGCGCAGTGCTGGTCGTGCTGGAAGGTTTCCTCGCGAAACCTAACGAAGCGGCGAAGACCAAAGGATAAGAAATATGTCTCAACAGGTGAAACACGACAGCGCCGTGCTGGTACATTTTACGTTGAAGCTTGAAGATGGCTCGACGGCAGAATCTACCCGCGGCAATGGAAAACCTGCGCTGTTTCGCCTCGGCGACGGCAGCCTGTCTGACGCGCTGGAAAATCAGCTGACCGGATTGAGCGTTGGGGACAAGCATGCTTTCACGCTGTCGCCGGAAGCGGCTTTCGGTACCAAAAGCCCGGATCTGGTGCAGTTCTTCTCGCGTCGTGATTTCCAGGAAACAGGGGTGCCGGATGTCGGCACCATCATGCTGTTCAGCGGTCGTGACGGCAATGAAATGCCGGGCGTAGTGCGTGAAGTGACAGAGGATTCTATCACTGTCGATTTCAATCATCCGCTGGCGGGACAGCACATCGATTTCGATATCGAAGTGCTGGAAATCGACCCGCAACTGGAGGAGAAACATGCAGATATTGCTGGCTAACCCACGCGGTTTTTGTGCGGGTGTTGATCGCGCCATCAGCATTGTTGAACGTGCGCTTGAGCTTTATGGCGCACCGATTTATGTGCGTCATGAAGTGGTACATAACCGCTATGTGGTCGACAGCCTGCGTCAGCGCGGTGCCATTTTCATCGAGCAAATCAGCGAAGTGCCGGACGGCTCAATTCTGATTTTCTCCGCTCATGGGGTTTCCCAGGCGGTGCGGGCAGAAGCCAAAGAACGCGACCTGACGATGCTCTTTGATGCCACCTGTCCGCTGGTGACCAAAGTGCATATGGAAGTGGCACGCGCCAGCCGTAAAGGCACTGAAGCGATTCTGATTGGCCACGCCGGTCATCCGGAAGTTGAAGGCACCATGGGCCAGTACAGCAATCCGAAAGGCGGCATGTATCTGGTCGAGGCGCCGGAAGATGTTTATAAATTGCAGGTGAAAGATGAAAACAACCTGTGCTTTATGACGCAAACCACGCTCTCGGTAGATGACACGTCGGCCATCATTGATGCGTTGCGCGATCGTTTTCCGAAAATCATCGGGCCGCGTAAAGATGATATTTGCTACGCCACCACTAATCGTCAGGAAGCCGTACGAACGCTGGCCGATGACGCGGACGTGGTGCTGGTTGTTGGGTCGAAAAACTCCTCCAACTCCAACCGGCTGGCGGAGCTGGCTCAGCGCGTAGGCGTGCCTTCTTATCTGATCGACTCTGCCGCGGACATTCAGGAAATCTGGCTGAAAGATGCCAAAAGCATCGGCGTCACTGCGGGGGCTTCCGCTCCGGATATTCTGGTGCAGGATGTGATCAGCAAGCTGAAAACCTTTGGCGGGGTGGATGTGATTAACATCGAAGGGCGCGAAGAGAATATCGTGTTCGAAGTGCCCAAAGAACTGCGTGTGGATGTGAAACAGATCGACTGATTTGTTTCTGGCATCGTGCATAAAAAAACCGGCTCAATCGTGGCCGGTTTTTTTATGCACGTTCTGGCCGCTTTAACCCTTTTGCAGTTTGAAAAGATTCTGCGGCACACCCACCGTTGACGTTTGTACATGCAGCAAAGCACCTTCCAGTGCATGCGGTGCATCGAGATTTTTACGTGCCGATGTGATGTACAGATCGGTCATGTCAGGACCTCCAAAAGTACAGCAACTCGGTTGCGTTACAGGTACCGGCACGGTATCGAGAGTAAGCAATTCACCCTGATTGATTTGCTGGCGTAACAAACATTTCGATCCCCAGCAGGCGGTGATCATCCACCCATTTTGCGCCAGCGCTGAACCATCCGGAGATTTATCGCCGGAAGAGAAGCAGGAGATTTTCTGCGGATTAATGCGGCGTGCGTTAGCAGAGTAGAAGCGGTTTTTCTTCGTATCAGCAAACCAGACTTTGCCTTCATACCAGACCAGGGTGTTGGTGATCCCCACGTTATCAAGCATGATTTCAGGCGCATCGGTTCCGGCTTCATAGCGATACCAGGCGCCATTATTTTTTTCCTCTTTGATATCCAGCGTGCCAAACCACAGCGAACCGTCCGGCGCGATCGCGGCTTCGTTCGGTCGTGTGCCTTCTGCACCGGGATACCCGCACAATGTCTGGCGGCTTTTGTTTTCGTAATCGTACAAATGGATCCCATCCTGAGAGACGAGTAAAAACAGATTCCGTTTCTCCGTCATCAGAACGGCGCTGGTCACGCTGGGCAAGTCGTGGATTTCAGTTTTCCTTGTCTCAGGCCAGTAGCGCAAAACGCGCTGAGCCAGAATATCGACCCACAACAATGATTGAGTGCGCTGGCACCAGACAGGCGTTTCACCTAATTCGGCTCGATAATCGCCAATGGCGGTCACGTCGGACCGGAATAATACGGACATCGTAAAGCTCTCCTTGAAGGATAAGATGTGGCTGTATTCAGTCTAGTCCGGCTTTGCCCGCGTGGGATAGGAGAAAAGGTGTAAAAATAAAGGGCCGGTACGTTAATAAGACGTAAAACCAGCCCCTGAACTTACAGCTTTTAAGATTTAGAAATCGTATCTCAGGCGAACGAGGTTCATGTCACCACGGTCATCCGTGGTGGAGCTAAACACGTGTTCGTAATCGACGCGGAAACCGTAATCCATCTGAACAGACAGACCCAGACCATTATCGATACGCTGATAATTACGGCCAGTGACGTAAGTCATACGGTCGCCCATGAAGTACGGCTGAACGGTTTTCACTGCGTACTGATTGATTGGGAATGCGTAGCCCAGGAAGTATTCCAGACCGTAAGCGTCGCCCGCAAAGTAGTTATTATCCGTTTTCTTTTTGGTGGTCAGGAAGTTGTTGTAATAACCCCCACCGAAAGAGGCTGTCCAGTTGCCCGGTTTCCAGCTCAGCGCAGTACCGACAATATTCTGGTCGTAATTCGTGGAGCTGTGCTGCCCAGGGTTTTTCATTTCTGCGTTGGTATAGTTATACGCAGTACCCCATGTCAGATCTTTTGTGATGTGGTAGTCCACACCCACAGAGCCGCCGCCTTTACGTTTGTAACGCAGACCGTCGCCTGTCAGCAAATCGTTATCGGAGAACAGGTAAGAGGCGTAAACATCCGCCGAACCGAAGGTGTTTTTGTATTTCAGCATTTTACGTGAACGGTAAGACCCGTCGTAATCGCCGTTCACACCATTGCCTGGCGCCTGGCCGAGCATATCGTAATCCCAGATATCGGTTTTGGCACCGACCACATCGTAGTACACGCTGTTTTGCTGACCATAGGTCAGCTGACCGTAGGTTTTGCTTTTCAGGCCAGTGTACAGCTGACGACGTGTGGTGTTGTGAGCACCATCTGCGTAGTGATCGTCCCAGCCCATCAGGGCAGGGAAGTTCACACCCAGTTCGTAGTAGCTGACCCAACTGATATCATCAAACAGATAATAATCAGCGGAGAAACGGAAGCGGGAGCCGCCGTCGAAGCCATTATTTTTATACGAACCCTTGTCTTTATCGCCGGTTTCCATATTCCACTGTGGACGAATACTCCCGCCAATCTGGAAATTCAAACGGCTCAACGGATCGTTAGGTTGTGGATCTTGTTTGATCAGGGTGATTTCTGCGTGTGAAGCAAAAGAGGCCAGACCGAATAACAGGCCAGCCGTCGCCACTTGCGTGACTTTGTTTAATTTGAAGTTCATATAAGTCCCTGTGCCAATCCACAGTTTGAAATAACTACCTGTTTTTAAGTCACTAACAGTGAGATTGGCCGTGTGTGTTTTTGTATTTTCCCCTCACTCATAACAATCTGGTAAGGGTGAAGACGCGCCTCATACCTTCAGGCTACTTAATTTTCGACCGGTCAGAAATTAAATTTCGCCGGTTAAAATTAGCTGGCTATTTATTATCATATTCATTGATTTAATCAATATGATTTGGTGCCATATAATAAAAAATTAATGATTCAGATCCGAAAATCTGCGCAATTGCTGGATTTGTCTGCGATGGCTGCCGTGCGAGGGAGTGAGAAGGGTTCCCCTGAGCAATGCTCTCAGGGGAACTTATTGAGTTAAGAATGTGACCAGTAATCTGAACTGTTGAGCATCTGCATACTTGCCTTCATCTGGTCGGGTTGCATTGCCGTGACGCTTTGGCCGGCTGTAAATACCGCCATCGCATCAACCAGTTGCTGTAGCTGAGTAGCTTCCTGGGATTTCCTGTCAGCGACGCTGATGACTTTGTTTTGCGAGGTAGAGCCAGAGAACCAGTTATCAAGCGTCATAGAATCATTTGATCCTATTTCGCTGATCATTAAATGGCTATTGCTGCGTGAGAACCAAAGATCCTGAACGCCGGTATCGGTGAATTGGGTCGAATCAACATCTCTTGAATTTTGCTTGCTGTCAGTGACAACATCGTGATGATGACCTTTGGCAAAGAGGTATGTGTCAGAGCCCGCACCGCCGAAAAGTGTGTCGTCACCGGCACTGCTGGTAAATAAATCCCATGCTGACCAGCCGGTGAGTTTGTCTTTTCCTTCGGTACCGTTGACCACCATAGTCATGGCTTCGAGATTAGCCAGGCAGATAGGTATTGTGTGTTTTTCGTTAAATGCAATATAAACAGAGCTCTATTGATTCTATTTATGTAACCTCCGAGCGTCTTGTCTTCTGATTCTAAATCAACAATGGAAACTACTTTTTTATTTTTGAGATCAAACACAGTAACTTTACCAAAGAGCATTAATAATATCATTATTAATTGTTAGTGCTTTATTGTTATCGTTCTCTGGAAAAATTCCAAAAAATAATCATCAGGATCATCTACCTTCAAAATTATCTTACTTAAATCTAGGTTTTTTCTTAAATAACCAGTTTTTTCAGTCGACGATAAACTATCGTTAGGTTGTGGAGTGGAGGTGAGTATTTCCTCTTTTAAATATGCAGGTTTTATTGTGAAAAGTGTGGAATCTCTGGATTTTTCCGCTGCAAAACCATGAGTTGAAGAAACGAAAGCAGTAAACCTGCACAGAGTGATTTTGTTCTGGCGTTCATCATAATGAAGTACCTTGTAAATGTGATTTAATAGTTAATAGCAAGTACCATAGCGTCTTTTGGATATATTACGTATATCTAAAATATAAATGTATTAAATCATTAATGCCAGAGTGCATTATTCTTGATTCTGTAATTTTTATCTCTCAATTAGTCACCATACTTATTATTGTTTTGTATGGTTTATGCATATACATATATAAATTACTATAGATTAAAAATACACGAGGGATTAGTCAGTTAAATGTTGAGTTTGAAGTGGGTTTTAGTTTTAAATACGCTGGCTTAAAAAGTGCTTCAGGGATGCTTCAAACCATTTTATAGGGAATGAAAAAAACTAATATGTTTTCGTATGAAAATGAACTCAGCACAGCGCCGAAAATTCAGCCTGATTTTTCTTTATCTGCATTGGTTATTCTTGCTCAGTATCACGGCATAGCTGCCAATCTGGAGGATATTAAGCACCAGTTCAGTGATGAAACAGGTTCTCTGTCTTCTACTCAGTGGTTATTAGCAGCAAAATCAATAGGTCTGAAAGCAAAGTTAATCAATAAAAAAATTGAACGCCTCCATTTGATCAGCTTACCCGCGATGGTGTGGAGCGATGCTGGCGAGCATTTTATTCTGGCTAATATGGATAATGATAAGTATTTAATACAGGACATTGCGGCGGGTCATCCAGTTGTACTGTGTCGTGAGGAATTTGAACAACGCTACACCGGTAAACTGATGCTGGTGACATCCCGGGCCTCTGTGCTGGTCAGCCTGGCCAAATTCGATTTCACCTGGTTTATTCCAGCAGTGATTAAATACCGTAAGATTTTGTTAGAAGTTCTGGCAGCCTCCGCCGTTATTCAATTTTTTGCCCTGATAACCCCGATGTTTTTTCAGGTAGTGATGGATAAAGTCCTGGTGCACCGCAGTTTCAGTACGCTGGACGTGGTCGCCGTGGCGCTTTTAGTCATCGTATTATTTGAGGTTACGCTTGGCGGCCTGCGAACGTATATTTTTGCCCATACTACCAGCCGGATAGACGTCGAGCTGGGGGCTCGGCTCTTTCGTCATCTCTTTTCCCTGCCGCTGGCCTGGTTTGAAAAGCGGCGCGTAGGCGATACCGTTGCCCGTGTGCGTGAGCTGGAACAAATACGTAATTTCCTTACCGGTCAGGCCCTCACCTCGGTAATGGATCTCTGCTTTTCATTCATCTTTCTCATCGTGATGTGGTTCTACAGTGGCTGGCTGACGCTGGTTGTGCTCATCTCGCTGCCTTGTTATGCCATCTGGTCCGCTACCATCAGCCCGGTATTGCGAGCCCGTTTAAACGAAAAGTTTGCGCGCAATGCGGACAGCCAGTCATTTCTGGTGGAGTCGGTGACGTCTGTTGGCACAATTAAAGCGATGGCGGTTGAGCCTCAGATGACGCGTAACTGGGATCAGCTGTTGGCGTCATATGTTCATGCGGGTCTGAAGGTTACCCGGCTGGCGACCATCGGACAGCAGGGTGTTCAGCTTATTCAAAAACTGGTCATGGTATCAACGCTGTGGCTGGGCGCACGGTTGGTGATTGGTGGCGATTTAACGGTCGGGCAACTGATCGCTTTTAATATGCTCGCCGGGCAGGTGGCAGCGCCGGTTATTCGTCTCGCTCAACTGTGGCAGGATTTCCAGCAAGTCGGTATTTCAGTGGCACGGCTTGGGGATATTTTGAATACGCCTACGGAGCAAACTGCCAGCCGTTTAGCCTTACCTGAAATCACAGGAAAGATAGATTTTGAGCAGGTAAATTTCCGCTATCGGCCGGAGGGTTATGAAGTATTAAGGGATCTGACGCTGACCATTAATGCCAATGAAGTCATCGGCATCGTTGGCCGTTCAGGTTCCGGGAAAAGTACGCTGACAAAACTGGTGCAACGTTTATATGTGCCCGGGCGCGGAAGGGTGCTGGTTGATGGGAACGATTTAGCACTGGCTGACCCGGCGTGGTTACGACGTCAGATAGGCGTGGTGTTGCAGGACAATGTTTTATTAAACCGTACCGTGCGGGAAAATATCGCGCTATCCGAACCCGGTATGCCGTTGGAGAGAATTATTAATGCTGCAAAACTGGCGGGTGCCCATGAGTTTATTATGGAACTGGCGCAAGGATATGACACCGTGGTCGGAGAGCAAGGTGCGGGGCTTTCTGGTGGGCAGCGGCAGCGTGTGGCGATTGCAAGAGCGCTGGTCGGGGAGCCAAAAATCTTAATACTGGACGAAGCGACCAGTGCTTTAGACTATGAGTCTGAACGGGCGATTATGCAGAATATGCAGGCGATTTGTCGTCAGCGTACAGTGCTTATTATTGCCCACCGTCTTTCGACCGTCCGTTTCGCGCAAAGAATTATCGCCATGGATAAAGGCGAAATTGTCGAACAGGGAACCCACGAAGATCTGTTGCAAATAGAAAATGGTTATTACCGTTTCCTGCATGATCTTCAATCGGCGTGATTTTTTTAAAACATTAAAATTCTATTCATCATAAATATGAAAATTTTTATTCATGCATCAAAAGAATTATGCGGTAAATATTATCGGGTATGGCGGGAAATCTGGAAATTACGAACCCGCTTGGACCCGCCGAAGCGTGACGGCGATGAGCGGGTATTTCTCCCTGCGAACCTGGAAATTACAGAGACGCCGATTTCTGCCGCGCCTAAATATATAGCACGGACAATTATATTTTTTACGATTATTGCTTTCCTGTGGGCCCTGATTGGGAAGATTGATATTGTGGCGGTAACACAAGGAAAAACAATTGTTACGGGGCACAGTAAACAAATTCAATCGCTGGAAACCTCAGTTGTTAAAAATATTTATGTCAAGAACGGGGATTATGTCCGTGCAGGGCAAAAAATTATTGAGCTAAGCGGAATTGGCTCTGACAGTGACTCTGAGCAATCCAGGCGTGCTTTGGAAGCGGCGCAGCTGACAAAATTGCGTAACGATGCCCTGATGGAAGTTATAGAGAAAGGCGGAGTGATAAAAATTGATAAATCTGAAGCCAGACTGGCGGGATTAAAAGAACCCGAGGTGATAGCCGCAGAGGAATTAGCGAGAAATCAATTCGAGGCATGGTCGGCGGAGAATGACAAGTTACAGGCGATTCTCAGCCAACATTTAGCAGAGTTGCGTTCTAATCAGGATCAGGTTCATAAACTTGAGCAAATAAAAAAAATAGAACTACAACGTTCAAAAGATTATCAGGCGCTTCTTGAAAAGAAATATCTCTCTCAGCATGAGTATTTTGAGCAGGACAGTAAGACTATTCAGAACGAGCATGATCTCAGAAGTTTGCGCAATCAAACGCAACAAATTGAAGAAAGCATTCATCAGGCTGAACAGGAAAAACGCCTGAATATTCAAACGTTCCACCGCGATACGCTGGACGCACTTCGTGAGGCTAATGAACAAATTCCTCAACTGCGCGGGCAACTGGAAAAGGCGGAGCAGCGGCAGTCGCTGATGAACCTGAAGGCACCGGTTGACGGAACCGTGCAGCAAATGGCTTTTCATACGCTGGGTGGCGTCGTTATGGAAGGGCAGGCAATCATGACAATTGTCCCTCTCGACGATAAAATTGAAGTTGAAACGATGATCGCCAATAAAGATATTGGTTTTGTGAATGTGGGTCAGGATGTTGTCGTCAAAATTGAATCTTTCCCTTATACCCGTTACGGTTACATCACGGGTAAAGTAACCAGCGTCAGTTTTGATGCGATCGAAAATGAGAAGCTGGGATTAGTTTTCAGCGCAATAGTCTCGCTCGATAAAAATTACCTGCTGGTTGAAGGCAAGCGGATTAATCTGGTCGCGGGCATGAATGTCAGCGCTGAAATCAAAACAGGTAAACGGAAAGTCATCGACTATCTCCTTAGTCCGCTGCAGACCAAAGTGGATGAGAGTTTTAAAGAACGCTAGTGCATGATGGTGTTTATTCACAAAAGTGAATCGTTATGCGAAGTGGCTTTTTGCGCATTTTTTCAGCCTTTTTCTCTATTAGTTCCAGTTTGGCTGTTTGGTTAACACAAATCATTTAAGTTGGTAACCTTAAATCAGATGCTTTTTACTGATATTAACCAGCCTGTATCATAATTTTCTAATTATGAGGCAATTTTGCTGGCTACCCGATAACAGGGTGGCTAACCTGATTCTGTTTTACGGCAGAACCCCTATATAAAGAGAGTATTTATGAGTAACGCTGATATTCGCATGGCCATCGTTGGCGCAGGTGGTCGTATGGGCAGACAGCTGATCCAGGCCGTTTCTGAAGCCGAAGGCGTAGTGCTCGGCGCGGCACTGGAGCGTCCGGGTTCTACGCTTGTCGGTGCTGATGCCGGAGAACTGGCGGGGATCGGAAATGCAGGTGTCAAAGTGAATGACTGCCTGAACACCGTCGCGAATGACTTCGATGTGCTGATTGATTTCACCCGCCCTGAAGGCACGCTGGCACATCTGGAATTTTGTCAGAAACACCATAAAGGCATGATTATCGGCACTACGGGCTTCGATGATGCCGGTAAGACCGCGATTAAACAGGCTTCTGAGTTTATTCCTGTGGTTTTCGCCGCCAATTTCAGCGTGGGCGTAAACGTGGTCCTCAAACTTTTAGAGAAAGCCGCCAAAGTGATGGGCGACTATACCGATATCGAAATTGTGGAAGCGCACCACCGTCACAAAGTGGATGCACCATCAGGCACTGCCCTGGCGATGGGCGAAGCAATTGCCGGTGCGCTGGGCCGTGACCTCAAGGAGTGCGCGGTGTATGCCCGTGAAGGACATACCGGCGAGCGCGATCCAAAAAGCATTGGTTTTGCCACTATCCGTGCCGGCGATATCGTAGGGGAACATACTGCGATGTTTGCTGATATCGGAGAGCGGGTGGAGATTACCCACAAGGCTTCCAGCCGCATGACCTTCGCAAATGGCGCTGTTCGTGCCGGAAAGTGGATTTCGTCGCATAAGTCGGGTCTTTATGACATGCGTGACGTGCTTGGATTAGAAGATTTGTAGTAAATGATTTAGATGTGATGTGGTTGTTTTAGTCATAATGTTTTGATAAAAGGGCAGTTCCTTGATTGCCCTTCTCTTTTTCTTTAAAAATACGAACTTAATAAAAATATTTTATCCTCGCTTGTATTTGTTCTGGTTTATGTTGTTTTTTACATGCGAGTTGTGCGTTTTTTAAACTCAGCCTTTCTCCGTCATTGACCCCTACCCACTTTTATCACTGTTTTTCAGACATCGTCTTCCGCAAACGGTTACTATGCTTACTTAGGCTATGCTTTTGTGGCTGTGATGAAGCCTTTTCACTGAGTTGTGCGAAAAATAGAGAAATAGTGGTGCTTTTGGTAGACAAACCGAACTGCCCTCATTAGAATGCGCCCAATTTGCCGAAAATTGGCTTCCGGAGCGATTTTTGCATTGATTTAGATCGGGTTATCTGAATTAATATGCAAATATTGTGATTTATTATTCTTGGAGGATGCTTTGATAAAGTCAGCGCTATTGGTTCTGGAAGACGGAACCCAATTCCACGGTCGGGCCATCGGGGCAGAAGGTTCGGCAGTGGGGGAAGTGGTCTTCAATACGTCGATGACCGGTTATCAAGAAATCCTCACTGATCCTTCCTATTCCCGCCAGATTGTCACTCTCACTTATCCCCATATCGGTAACGTCGGCACCAATGCCGCAGACGCAGAATCTTCCGCAGTACACGCTCAGGGCCTGGTCATTCGCGACTTACCTCTTATTGCCAGTAACTACCGCAGTGAAGAAAACCTTTCTGATTACCTCAAGCGCAACAACATCGTAGCCATCGCCGACATTGATACCCGCAAGCTGACCCGTCTGTTACGTGAAAAAGGCGCACAGAACGGCTGCATTATCGCGGGCGATTCTCCGGATGCCGAACTGGCGCTGCAAAAAGCCAAAGCGTTCCCGGGGCTGAAAGGGATGGATCTGGCGAAAGAAGTGACCACCGCAGAATCCTACAGCTGGCAGCAAGGCAGCTGGACGCTAGAAGGCGAGCTGCCGGAAGCGAAGAAAGAAGAGGAACTGCCTTTCCACGTGGTGGCTTACGACTACGGCGCAAAACGCAACATCCTGCGTATGCTGGTAGATCGCGGCTGCCGCCTGACGGTCGTGCCGGCGCAAACGCCTGCCGCTGACGTGCTGAAACTTAATCCGGATGGCATCTTCCTGTCCAACGGCCCGGGTGACCCGGAGCCTTGCGATTACGCCATCGCTGCCATCAAAACGTTCCTCGAAACGGATATTCCGGTCTTCGGTATCTGCCTCGGCCATCAGTTACTGGCATTAGCCAGCGGCGCAAAAACGCTGAAAATGAAACTGGGCCACCACGGCGGTAACCATCCGGTTAAAGATATCGACAACAATGTGGTGATGATTACCGCGCAAAACCACGGCTTCGCAGTAGATGAAAACAATCTGCCCGCGAACCTGCGCGTGACCCACAAATCGCTGTTCGACCATACGGTTCAGGGCATCCACCGCACGGACAAACCGGCATTCAGCTTCCAGGGTCACCCTGAAGCCAGCCCTGGCCCGCACGATGCTGCGCCGCTTTTCGATCATTTCATCGAACTGATTAACGCTTTCCGCGCTTCTCACAACAACGCCAAATAACAGGAGCGAATAAAAATGCCAAAACGTACAGACATAAAAAGCATCCTGATCCTCGGCGCCGGCCCGATTGTCATCGGCCAGGCTTGTGAATTTGACTACTCGGGTGCACAGGCGTGTAAAGCGCTGCGCGAAGAAGGTTACCGCGTCATTCTGGTGAACTCGAACCCGGCGACCATCATGACTGACCCGGACATGGCCGATGCGACTTACATCGAGCCCATCACCTGGGAAGTGGTACGCAAAATCATCGAAAAAGAGCGCCCGGACGCTGTGCTGCCAACCATGGGCGGCCAGACCGCGCTGAACTGTGCGCTGGAACTGGAACGTCAGGGCGTGCTGGAAGAATTCGGCGTGACCATGATTGGCGCGACCGCAGATGCCATTGATAAAGCTGAAGACCGCCGCCGTTTCGATGTGGCGATGAAAAAAATCGGTCTGGATACGGCGCGTTCGGGCATCGCCCACACAATGGAAGAAGCGCTGGCGGTTGCCGCTGACGTCGGCTTCCCGTGCATCATCCGTCCTTCATTTACCATGGGCGGCACCGGTGGCGGTATCGCGTATAACCGCGAAGAGTTTGAAGAGATTTGCGAACGCGGTCTGGATCTTTCCCCGACCAAAGAGCTGCTGATTGATGAGTCGCTGATTGGCTGGAAAGAGTACGAGATGGAAGTGGTGCGTGATAAAAACGACAACTGCATCATCGTCTGCTCTATCGAAAACTTCGATGCAATGGGCATCCACACCGGTGACTCCATCACCGTGGCACCGGCGCAGACCCTGACCGACAAAGAATATCAAATCATGCGTAACGCCTCGATGGCGGTGCTGCGTGAAATCGGCGTTGAAACCGGTGGCTCCAACGTGCAGTTCTCGGTGAACCCGAAAAATGGCCGTCTGATTGTTATCGAAATGAACCCACGCGTCTCCCGCTCCTCCGCGCTGGCATCAAAAGCGACTGGCTTCCCGATTGCGAAAGTAGCGGCCAAACTGGCGGTAGGTTATACCCTCGATGAACTGATGAACGACATCACCGGCGGCAAAACGCCTGCGTCATTCGAACCGTCCATCGACTATGTTGTGACGAAAATTCCTCGCTTTAACTTCGAAAAATTTGCCGGTGCTAATGACCGTCTGACCACGCAGATGAAATCTGTCGGCGAAGTGATGGCAATCGGTCGCACACAGCAGGAATCCCTGCAAAAAGCGTTGCGCGGTCTGGAAGTTGGCGCAAGCGGCTTCGACCCGAAAGTGAGTCTGGATGATCCGGAAGCGCTGACCAAAATCCGTCGCGAACTGAAAGAAGCCGGTGCCGAGCGTATCTGGTACATCGCTGACGCCTTCCGCGCCGGGATGTCCGTGGACGGTATCTTCAACCTGACCAACGTTGACCGCTGGTTCCTGGTGCAGATTGAAGAGCTGGTGAAACTGGAAAACGAAGTTGCCGAAGGCGGCTTCAATATACTGACGCATGATTATCTGCGTATGCTTAAACGTAAAGGCTTTGCTGACCTGCGTCTGGCGACCCTGGTGGGCGTTTCAGAAAGTGAAGTCCGCAAACTGCGCCACAAATACAATCTGCATCCGGTCTACAAGCGTGTGGATACCTGCGCGGCGGAATTCTCCACCGATACCGCCTACATGTACTCCACATACGAAGAAGAGTGCGAATCCAACCCGACTAACGACAAGCCAAAAATCATGGTGTTGGGCGGTGGACCAAACCGTATCGGTCAGGGTATTGAGTTCGATTACTGCTGCGTACATGCCTCACTGGCGCTGCGTGAAGACGGTTACGAAACCATCATGGTGAACTGTAACCCGGAAACCGTATCCACCGATTACGACACTTCAGACCGTCTGTATTTCGAATCCGTAACCCTGGAAGACGTGCTGGAAATCGTGCGCATCGAGAAGCCAAAAGGCGTCATCGTGCAGTACGGCGGCCAGACTCCGCTGAAGCTGGCGCGTGAACTCGAAGCCGCTGGCGTGCCAATTATCGGCACCAGCCCGGACGCGATTGACCGTGCCGAAGACCGTGAGCGTTTCCAGCAGGCGGTTCACCGTCTGGGCCTGAAACAGCCAGCGAACGCCACCGTAGCGACCATCGAACAGGCGGTTGAGAAAGCCAGCGGTCTGGGTTATCCGCTGGTGGTGCGCCCGTCTTATGTTCTGGGTGGCCGCGCGATGGAAATCGTGTATGACGAAATCGATCTGCGCCGTTACTTCCAGAATGCCGTCAGCGTCTCCAACGACGCGCCGGTTCTGCTGGATCGCTTCCTGGATGATGCGATCGAAGTAGACGTCGATGCTATCTGCGACGGCGAACGCGTACTGATTGGCGGCATCATGGAGCATATAGAGCAGGCTGGCGTGCACTCCGGTGACTCCGCATGTTCGCTGCCATGCTACACGCTGAGCAAAGAAATTCAGGACGTGATGCGCCAGCAGGTTGAGAAACTGGCCTTTGAGCTGAGCGTTCGTGGCCTGATGAACGTCCAGTTCGCGGTGAAGAATAACGAAGTTTATCTGATTGAAGTCAACCCGCGCGCCGCGCGTACTGTGCCGTTCGTCTCTAAAGCGACCGGTGTACCGCTGGCGAAAGTGGCTGCCCGCGTAATGGCTGGTCAGACGCTGGCGCAGCAGGGCATCACAGAAGAAGTCATCCCGCCTTACTACTCCGTGAAAGAAGTGGTTCTGCCGTTCAACAAATTCCCTGGCGTTGACCCGATTCTGGGGCCAGAAATGCGCTCTACCGGTGAAGTCATGGGCGTCGGACGCACCTTCGCTGAAGCCTTTGCCAAAGCGCAGCTCGGCAGTAACTCCGGCATGAAGAAAGCGGGGCGCGCGCTGTTGTCTGTGCGTGAAGGCGATAAAGGTCGCGTCGTCGATTTGGCGGCGAAACTGCTCAAACGCGGCTTCGAGCTGGATGCGACGCACGGGACCGCAGTCGTACTGGGCGAAGCCGGGATAAACCCGCGCCTGGTCAACAAGGTGCATGAAGGCCGTCCACACATTCAGGACCGTATTAAAAACGGTGAGTATGTGTACATTGTCAACACCACGGCGGGCCGTCAGGCGATTGAAGATTCCAAGCTGATTCGTCGCAGCGCACTGCAATACAAAGTGCATTACGACACCACGCTGAACGGCGGATTCGCCACGGCGATGGCGCTGTCTTCCGACCCGACTGAGCAGGTGATTTCAGTGCAGGAAATGCACGCGAAAATCAAAGGCTAATGGCATAATCAGTTAGCAAAAGGCGCGGCGAAAGCTGCGCCTTTTTCATTTTATCCATCCGACTTTCACCACAATGTCGAAAGTTGCGTATGCTGAAGTAAATAAAATAAGACAAGAGACCTGCATGATTTTAATCATTTACGCCCATCCTTATCCGCGCCATTCGCGGGCCAATCAGGGATTACTCGCGGCGGTAAAAGACCTGCCGAACGTGGAAATTCGTTCACTGTACGATCTTTACCCCGACTTCAACATTGATGTGAATGCCGAACAAAAAGCTGTTGAACGCGCCGATATGGTGGTGTTCCAGCATCCTATCCAATGGTACAGCCTGCCGCCGTTGCTGAAATTGTGGATCGATAAAGTGCTGGAGCACGGCTGGGCTTACGGTCACGAAGGCAACGCGCTGAACGGCAAACATTGTCTTTGGGCAGTGACCACCGGCGGTGACGAGCATCATTTTGAACTCGGCGATCACCCGAATTTCGACGTGCTGTCGCAGCCTTTACAGGCGACGGCGGTCTACTGCGGCATGCACTGGCAGCCTTACTTTGCGGTGCACAATACGTTTATCTGCGATGAAGTCGCGCTGAAAGCGGCGGGCGAAGAGTACCGCAGGCGCTTAACCGCATGCCTGAGTCTGAAAGAAGGCTGTGCGCCGGAGGTCGAAAATGGACAACCATAATCTGATGATTGAAGGGCTGATTTATCTGGGGTCGGCGGCGTTATTTGTGCCGATCGCGGTTCGCCTCGGATTAGGTTCAGTTCTGGGTTATCTCATCGCCGGCTGCATCATCGGCCCGTGGGGACTGAAGCTGGTCTCGGACGCCGAATCGATTCTCACTTTTGCGGAAATCGGCGTCGTGTTGATGTTGTTTGTCATCGGCCTTGAACTGGATCCTAAACGTCTGTGGACCATGCGCGCCTCGGTCTTTGGCGGTGGCAGTATTCAGATGGTTGGCTGTGGTGCGGTGCTCAGTGCCTTCTGCTATTTCCTGGGCCTGGACTGGAAAATCGCCATGCTGATCGGCCTGACGCTGGCGCTGTCTTCCACCGCCATTGCCATGCAGGCGATGAGTGAACGCAGCCTGACCGCAGCGCCAATTGGTCGCAGCGCGTTTGCCGTTCTGCTGTTCCAGGATATTGCGGCGATCCCTTTGGTCGCCATGATCCCCTTGCTGGCGAGTACCGGTGAAGCCACCACGCTGATGAGCTTTGGGCTGTCTGCTGCGAAAGTCGCCGGTGCGCTGGTGCTGGTGGTTCTGCTCGGGCGCTATGTCACGCGTCCGCTGCTGCATTTTGTTGCCCGTTCCGGGATGCGCGAAGTGTTCAGCGCCGTGGCACTTTTCCTGGTGTTCGGCTTCGGTATTCTGCTGGAAATGGCGGGCATGTCGATGGCAATGGGCGCATTTCTGGCGGGGGTTCTGCTGGCGAGTTCCGAATACCGTCACGCGCTGGAAAGCGATATTCAGCCGTTTAAAGGTTTGTTGCTCGGCTTATTCTTTATCGGCGTCGGTATGTCTATCGACTTTGGGACGCTGGTCCATCAGCCGTTGCTGATTGCCACATTGCTGGTCGGCTTTATGGCGCTGAAAGCTGCCTTGCTGTGGCTGGTGGCGCCGTGGCTGGGTGTACCGAAAAAACAGCGCGGACTGTTTGCTATTCTCATCGGGCAGGGGAGTGAGTTCGCCTTCGTGATTTTCAGCACCGCGCAAACTGCCGGTGTGTTGCCGGTGGAATGGGCGAAAGCGCTGACGTTGGCCGTAGCGTTGTCGATGGCGGTCACACCGCTGCTGCTGGTTCTCGCTGCACGTATGGAACGTAATGCGCCGCAAGACGATCGTCCGCAGGACACTATCGATGATGAAAACGCGCAGGTGATCATTGCTGGCTTTGGCCGCTTCGGACAGATTGCCGGTCGTTTGCTGCTGGCGAATAACGTGCATACCGTGGTATTGGATCACGATCCGGACCATATCGAAACGCTGCGTAAGTTTGGCACCAAGGTATTTTACGGCGATGCCACCCGCGTGGATTTGCTGGAATCCGCCGGTGCCGCGCAGGCCAAAGTGTTGATCAACGCCATCGATGATGTCGAAGCCAACCTGCAGCTGACCGCGCTGGCAAAAGAGCATTTTCCGAACCTGAAGATTATCGCCCGTGCGCGAGATGTCGATCACTGGTATCAGTTGCGTCAGTTAGGCGTCGAAGCGCCGGAGCGTGAGCTGTTCGAAGGTTCTCTGCGCGTTGGCCGTGAAGTGCTGGAAACGTTGGGGCTGGATGCTTATGAAGCCCGCGAAAAAGCCGATCTGTTCCGTCGCTATAACCTGAAAATGCTGGAAGCGACGGTCGCGAATTACGAAGATACCGAGTTCCGTATCGCCAGTATGCAGCGTGCGAAAGACATGCTGAGTGCGGCCATCGAGCAGGATCAGGAACGTCTGGCCTCGGAGCAACAGCAGGGCTGGCGTGGCAGTATCGACGGCAAAGCGCCGGAAAATGATGTGATTGAAGCGAAGAGTTAACGAAGGATGAAACCAGACGCCGGTGCCCGAAATGCACCGGCTTTTTCATGGCTGTAGGTTATCAGCTGAGCGCCACTTTAATGCCCAAACCAATCAACACACCGCCCAGCAGTTTATCAATAATCTTCTGCGCTTTCGCCAGACCGCGACGCACCGGTGCGCTCTGAATGAGCAGAGCCAGTGAAGGCCACCAGACCGTGGAAAGGCCAACGATGATCGAGGCATACCAGAGTTTTTCGCCGATGCTGGAGTCTATCTGCAAGACCTGGGTAAACATCGCCAGGAAAAACAGCGTCGCCTTCGGGTTTAGCAAGTTGCACAGATAACCCTGCACAAACGCCGTGCGCAGTTTCACCTGCTGCGGTTCCAGTCCGTCGAGATTCATCTTGCTGTTGCTGCGTGAAAACAGTGCCTGAATACCCACCCAAATCAGATAAGCCGCGCCGACGTATTTCAGTAAATCAAACAGCCACGGCGTCGTCGTAATAACAACAGCCAGACCTGCGACGCAGTAAGACATATGCGTGATCACGCCACAAATCACCCCGAAAGATGTCATCAGTGCTGCAACGCGAGGATAGCGGGCCGCATTTTTGATCACCAGAAAGAAATCAGGGCCGGGAGAGAGCATGCCGAGAAAGGCGATACTGGCAACAAAAAGGGAGGTTTCAAGCATGAAAGTAACCGTCGTCAATGTTCAGAACAAAATAAGGCCGCATGATACGTCAATCTTCACTTCGGCGTATCACACTTATTGGCTTTTTTTACGGGCGGTAACGGTATGCAAGACCCTGTCGTTGAATACCTGGAACGTGAAAGTCCGCAGGCGCACTATCAGCGTGAAATCACCCGGCTGTGCATCGAATGTGCGCTGCTGCTGTTGCAGCACGGTGCAGAAAGTATGCTGGTGGAACAGCTGCCAGCGCGGCTGGGTATCGCGCTGGGCATGGATCGGGTGGAAAGCTCGATCTCCGCTAACGCCGTGGTGCTCAGCACGCTGTGCGGCGGCTATTGCCTGACGTCGACGCGTAAAAATGTCGATCGTGGGATCAACATGCAGGTAGTGACTGAAGTGCAGCATACGGTGATTCTGGCTGAGCATAAGCTGCTCGACAGCACGCTGGTGGCGAAACGTCTGAGCCACATTAAGCCGCTGCGCTATCCCCGCGGCTTGATGATCCTGATGGTGGCGCTGTCCTGCGGTTGCTTTAGCAAACTCAACGGCGGCGGCTGGGATGCGTTCAGCGTGACATTTTTAGCCAGCGGCGTGGCGATGGCGGTACGCCAGACGCTGACCATCCGCCATATGAACCCGCTGATCAACTTTTGCTGCACCGCTTTTGTCGCGACGTCGATTTCCGGTTTACTCATGCGTCTCGACTTTTTCCATCTGACGTCAAACGTGGCGATGGCCGCCAGCGTGTTGCTGCTGGTGCCCGGCTTTCCACTGATTAATGCGGTGGCGGACATGTTCAAAGGCCACGTGAATACCGGGCTGGCGCGCTGGGCGATGGCCAGTCTGCTGACGCTGGCGACCTGCATCGGTGTAGTAATGGCCATGGCGTTGTGGGGATTACGGGGGTGGTCATGAGTCTTTTATGGGCACTGATTCAAGATATGTTGCTGGCCGCCGTACCGGCACTGGGTTTTGCGATGGTGTTCAATGTCCCGCCCAGGGCGTTGCGCTATTGTGCGCTGCTCGGTGCGCTGGGGCACGGCTCGCGTATGCTGATGATGCACGGCGGGATAAACATTGAGTGGGCTTCTCTGCTGGCGGCTATACTGATTGGCATCATAGGGATCCACTGGTCGCGATGGCTGCTGGCGCACCCTAAAGTTTTCACGGTGGCGGCCGTTATCCCCATGTTCCCCGGCATTTCTGCGTATACGGCGATGATTTCGATGGTGGAGATTTCACACCTTGGCTACAGCGAGGCGCTGATGTCTACTATGGTCACCAATTTCCTGAAGGCCAGTTTTATCGTCGGCGCATTATCGATTGGATTATCTTTGCCGGGACTGTGGCTGTACCGCAAACGTCCCGGTGTGTAAGTCTGTTAAGAGTACGCTTATATCTTTGTAAAGCGTGAGTCTCCCTATCGACGGCTGATAGGGCTTTCCGTATAGTGGCAGCTCTTTTTTCGGGTCACGGTTTTATTCCTTATCTACACAGGGTTTCACAATGATTATTAGCCTGATCGCCGCACTGGCGACCGATCGCGTTATTGGCATGGAAAACGCTATGCCTTGGCATTTACCCGGTGATCTGGCCTGGTTTAAGCGTAATACGCTCAATAAACCCGTCATCATGGGTCGCAAAACGTTTGAGTCGATAGGGCGCCCTTTACCTGGCCGACTGAATATTGTCATCAGCTCTAAGCCCGGCGAGCACGAAGGCGTGACCTGGGTGACGTCTGTTGATGCAGCACTGGCAGCGGCCGGTGGTGTGGAAGAAGTGATGGTGATGGGCGGAGGCCGTGTGTATGAGCAGTTCCTGCCGATGGCCAACCGTTTATATCTGACTCATATCGATGCCGAAGTTGAAGGGGACACGCATTTCCCTGACTATGAGCCGGATGACTGGGAAAGCACCTTCAGTGAATTCCACGACGCTGACGAGCAGAACTCACACGGCTACTGCTTCGAGATCCTTGACCGCCGCGCCTGATTTAATGGCGGCAGTCAGCAAAAAGGCACCTCTTTGAAGGTGCCTTTTGTTTTTCAGAAAGCAGTAAGAGCATGATTATTCAGCTTTTGGAACCACGGCTTTCTCTTTTTCAGGACGGCGGTGTGAAGGTTCGGTGAAATAGGTTTTGTCTTCCCAGCGCAGCATCGTCATGTCACCACCCCAGCAACAACCTGTGTCCAGCGCATAAATCCCTTCCGGCGCACCTTTGCCTTCCAGCGACGCCCAGTGACCGAATGCAATACTGTATCCGGCTTCCTGCAACGGCCCTGGAATATCAAACCACGGCTTGAGCGGTTTCGGCGCGTTTTCCGGCGTGTCTTTGCAGATCATATCCAGCTGCCCGTTCGGGAAGCAGTAACGCATACGGGTAAACGCATTGGTGCTAAAACGCAGGCGCGCCAGACCTGTGAGCTCCGGATGCCAGTTGTTTGGCATGTCGCCGTACATCGCGTCGAGGAACAGCGGATAAGTGTCGCTGCGCAGCACGGCTTCTACTTCACGGGCGCACATCTGTGCGGTCTCCAGATCCCACTGCGGGGTAATTCCGGCATGGGCCATCACCAGTTTCAGCTCTTCATCGACCTGCAGAACCGGCTGACGCCGCAACCAGTTGATCAGCTCATCGGCGTCATCGGCCTCAAGCAGCGGCGTAATACGGTCTTTCGGTTTGTTAAAGCTGATGCCCGCAAAAACCGCCAGCAAATGCAGATCGTGGTTACCGAGCACCATGCGCACAGAATCGCCCAAACCGCTGACAAAACGCAGAACCTCGAGGGATGACGGACCACGGGCGACTAAATCGCCAGTCAGCCAGAGACAATCATTTTGCGGATTAAAATCCACCTGCGCCAATAGCGCCTTGAGTTCATCGATGCAGCCGTGAACATCACCAATAAGGTATGTCGACATAGGGGATTAATTTATCAGTGTAGGAATGGCGAGGCGGAAGACCGGAACCGGCACACGGAAGATTTCACCGTCTTGTGCGACCATTTCATAATGGCCTTCCATGGTACCGAGCGGCGTTTCGAGAACAGCACCGCTGGTGTAGTGAAATTCACTGCCGGGCAGGATCAATGGTTGTTCGCCAATAACCCCTTCGCCCTGGACTTCCGTTTGCTGACCGTTACTGTTAGTGATCAGCCAGTAACGGCGCAGGAGTTGCACATTAAAACGCCCCAGATTGCGGATGGTGATGGTGTAAGCGAAGACGAAACGCTCTTCTTCCGGTATCGACTGAGACTCAATGTAGACACTTTGCACCTGAACACAAACGCGGGGCGAATTAAGCATATCGCTACTCCTGAGGTTCTGTTGTTTTCGGTCGGGTAGATAACCAGTTAGCCAGTTTACAGAATTGCTCAACAGAAATATTTTCAGCACGCATTGAAAGATCCAGACCCAACGCGCTCATCTGTTCTGGTGTGAACAAGTGACCGAGACTGTTACGGATTGTCTTGCGACGCTGGTTAAACGCATCGGTCGTCAGACGACTCAGAATGCGGATATCGGAAACCGGATAGGGGATCACGTCGTGTGGAATCAAACGCACCACGGCGGAATCAACTTTCGGTGCCGGCGTGAAGGATTCTGGCGGAACTTCCAGTACCGGGATCACGTTACAGTAATACTGCGCCATGACAGTTAAACGACCATACGCTTTGCTGTTCGGGCCTGCAACCAGACGGTTAACCACTTCCTTCTGCAACATGAAGTGCATGTCTTTGATGGCGTTGGTATAGGTGAACAGATGGAACATCAGCGGGGTAGAGATGTTGTACGGCAGGTTACCGAAGACGCGAAGCGGCTGGCCGAGCTCTTCTGACAGTTCCGCGAAATTGATTTTCATCGCATCAGACTGAATAACGCGTAATTTGCCCTGAAACTTAGGATTGCTCTCCAGACGTGCGGCCAAATCGCGGTCAATTTCGATAACGGTCATGCTGTCCAGACGTGACGCGACAGGTGCCGTCAACGCTGCCAGACCGGGCCCGATTTCGACCACCGCTTGCCCAGGCATTGGGTGAATGGCCGACACGATGCTATCAATCACAAATTGATCGGTTAAAAAGTTCTGGCCGAAACGTTTACGGGCAAAGTGCCCCTGGTGGACTCTACTATTCATTGTTTTTATTTATCAGTTTGTTGTGGTTCAAAAGTATTGATTGCCATACGAATGGCGAGATTTATTGCTGTCCTGAAACTGCCCGCATCGGCGGTGCCGGTGGCGGCAAGTTCAAGTGCGGTACCGTGATCAACCGAAGTCCGGATAAAGGGCAGGCCAAGCGTGATATTCACTGCGCGACCGAATCCCTGATATTTTAGCACCGGAAGGCCCTGATCGTGATACATCGATAAAACAGCATCGGCGTGCTGTAAATATTTCGGCTGGAAAAGGGTATCTGCGGGCAGCGGGCCGATCAGATTCATTCCCTGCTGGCGTAATTCCTCCAGTGCAGGAATGATCGTGTCGATCTCCTCGTGCCCCATATGACCGCCTTCTCCGGCATGCGGATTCAGGCCGCACACGTAAATCTGCGGTTCTGCAATGCCGAATTTGGTTTTCAGGTCATGATGAAGAATGGTGATCACTTCATGCAGGCTTTGACGGGTAATGGCACCCGGCACGGCCAGCAAAGGTAAATGCGTGGTCGCCAGCGCGACGCGCAGTTCTTCCGTCGCCAGCATCATTACTACACGATCGCAGTGGCTGCGATCGGCAAAGAACTCGGTATGGCCGATAAATGGAATGCCAGCATCATTGATGATGCTCTTTTGCACCGGGCCGGTAATCAGCGCAGCAAATTCACCGCTGATTGCGCCGTCACAGGCTCTGGCGAGAGTTTCCACCACGTACGGACTGTTCGAGACGTCAAGCCTGCCCGCTGTTACCGGCGTTGCGGTTTTCACCGGCAGTACGGTCAGCGTACCTGCGGCCTGAGGCTGTGCAGGGCGCCCCTGTACATAGTCGCGTAACTGAATACTCAGCCCCAGTTTGTCTGCTCGTTCAAGCAGCAGGGCCGGATCGGCACATACCACCAACTCAACAGGCCATGCCTGCTGAGCCAGCGCCAGTACCAGATCCGGCCCAACCCCGGCAGGCTCGCCGGGGGTGATGACCACAGATTTTGTCATGGAAGTATTATTTACCATTACCATCCATAATTTTCACATACGCTTCAGCACGTTGTTCCTGCATCCACGTCTGTGCTTCTTCCGCAAACTTACGGTTGAACAGCATGCGGTAAGCGCGTTCTTTCTGTGCTGCATCGGTTTTATCGACCTGACGGGTATCAAGCAGTTCGATCAGATGCCAGCCAAAGGCAGAGTGCACCGGAGCGCTCATCTGGCCTTTTTTCAGGTTCAACAGCGCATCGCGGAACGCCGGATCGTACATGTCCGGAGACGCCCAGCCTAAGTCACCACCCTGAAGGGCAGAACCTGGATCCTGAGAAATTTGTTTAGCTTCATCAGCAAACGTCGCCTTACCGCTCTTAATATCAGCAGCAACCTCTTCCAGTTTCGCCTTAGCCTGTGCATCGGTCATCACTACAGAAGGTTTCAGCAGGATGTGACGTGCATGGACTTCAGTGACGGAGACCGTTTTATTATCGCCACGGATATCGTTCACTTTCAGAATATGGAAACCGACACCTGAACGGATTGGACCGATGATCTGGCCTTTCTGTGCAGTACTCAGCGCCTGCGCAAACAGGGAAGGAAGCTCCTGCAATTTGCCCCAGCCCATGTTGCCGCCTTTCAGCGCCTGTGAGTCAGCTGAATAGGTAATAGCCAGTTTGCCGAAATCGGCGCCGTTGTTCAGATCGGCGACAATTTTCTTCGCCTGTTCTTCTGCAGCATCAACCTGATCCTGCGACGGGTTTTCTGGCAGAGCCAACAGGATGTGGCTGAGGTTGAACTCAGCGCTACCGCCGTTTTGGGCCGCAACCTGTTTGGACAGCTGGTCCACTTCCTGAGGCAGGATAGTGACGCGACGACGGACTTCGCCGTTGCGCACTTCGCTGATCAGCATTTCTTTACGGATCTGGGCGCGGTAAGTGCTGAAGTTCAGACCGTCGTAAGCCAGACGGCTACGCAGCTGATCCACGGTGATGTTATTTTGCTGAGCAATACCGGCAATGGCTTTATCCACGTCCTGATCGGTCAGCGTGATGCCCATCTTCGACGCCATCTGAAGCTGGATCTGGTCCATAATCAAACGATCAAGGATCTGGTGGCGTAAGGTCGCATCATCAGGCAGCTGTTGTTTAGCCTGGCCCGCTTGTTGTTTAACCGACTGCATTAAGCCATCGACGTCACTTTGTAACACGACACCGTTGTTCACAACGGCGGCGACTTTATCAACTTCCTGAGGGGCTGCAAACGCAGTGCTGGCACAAAGCGTCACGCCGAGGAGAAGTGTTCTCCAGTTCTTCATACTTTTTCCATTTGTCTAATCCGCAGAGCGGGTTTCAAGTTCACTGAGTTAAACGTGTCGTCTGGCTTAGAAAGCGCGTTGATAAGGCAGTATGCCGGTGGCCAACATTTCTTTCGTTCCGAGGGTTTGATTACTTCCAAGGCCTCTAAGTTCAATGTTGAAACCAATCTTATTGTCATACTTACTTTCTGACTTAACGGTGTCGTAGTTGGTTATCTTACGTTCGTAGCCGACGTTGACAGCCCAGCAACAGGTGTTGTATTGCAGGCCGATTAACTGGTCTGCTGGCTGCTGTGCTTTGGTGTCGTAATAGTAAGCACCGACAATCGCCCAGCGATCGGCGATTGGCCAGCTGGCGATACCACCGACCTGAGAAATGCCGTCCTGATAGCCTGCATTTTTCACATCAGGCAGCGTCGCCTGAATATATTCCGGGCTGGCATAACGGTAGCTCAACTGAATCATTCTTTCTGAGTCAGCTTTGTACTCAAGGACCGCATCACCAACGGCCAGCGAATCGAGACGGGTGTCATACTGCACACCGCCGCGAACACCCCAGAAATTGTTGATTTTGTAGTAAGTATCACCGGCCCACACCAAGCTACCGGTATCATCATTTTTATCCAGTGCGCTGTTCTGATCGCCAGTACGCGGTGGCTGGAAGTAGTAAATCTGACCCGCAGACGCATTGAAACGTTCTACCAGACCTTCATCATAAATACGTGTCGTTAAACCACTTGCCACCTGGTTAGCAGAGGCAATACGGTCGAGTCCACTGTAGCTCTTATCACGGAACAGGCCGGTATAGTCGGACTGTAACAACGTGGAGTCATAGACGTTAATTGAGCTTTGATTACGATAAGGGATGTACAGATACTGAACACGCGGCTCCAGCGTTTGCGTGTAATCACTGTTCCAGTCCATGTTACGGTCAAAGACCATTTTGCCGTCGCTTTTAAACTCAGGCATCACACGGTTGACTGACGAGCGCAGTTTGGTATCCGGATTGGCATCGTAATAGTTATCCGAAATAGTCTGCTGATAGTGGGTCGCCATCAGTTTTACTTCGTTATCGAGACTTCCCCAGCCGTTACTGAGCGGCAGGCTGATGGTCGGTTCGATATGAGTTCGGACGGCTTCCGGGTTATCCGGATTTACGCTGGTAAACTTCGCGGCCTGACCATAAATATGCAGGTCGAAAGGCCCCACATCATTCTTGTAATAATTGACATCTAGCTGTGGCTGGGCGCGGTAAGCATTGGTGTTGCCGAAATCGGAGAACACCTGGAACTGTTTACTGGCAAGCGTCGCGTTCCAGTTTTCGTTGAAATAGCCAACGCTGAATTTTTGCGTCGCATAGCCGTCGGTACTGGAACCGTATTTCGAATCAAAATCGGTGAAGTAGTACGGGTCACTAACTTTGGTGTAGTCGACGTTGAAACGCCATACCTGATCGTAAACACCTGAATGCACCCAGTAGTACATCCAGCGTTTAGTCTTGTCGCTGATACGGTTTTCATCTGCGACATACTGGTCATCAATTTTCTTATCATTACCGAGGTAGTCAAACTCCATCAAACCTGCACCGGCTACGGTCAGGTAACGGAATTCGTTCTGCAATTGCAGACCACGGTTACTCATATAGTTTGGTGTGATGGTGGCATCGTAGTTAGGCGCAATGTTCCAGTAGAAAGGAACGGTCGCACCGAAGCCGTTGTTGCTGCTGTATTTCGCGTTCGGAATAAGGAAACCGGAACGGCGGCGGTCGCCGATAGGCAACTGCATATACGGGCTGTAGAACACCGGCACCGGGCCGATGTGGAAGCGCGCATTCCAGATTTCTGCCACTTCTTCCTGGCGATCCTGAATCACTTCAGAGCCTACAACGCTCCAGCTATTGTCGCCGGGCAAACAGGTGGTGAACGTACCGTTGTCCATGATGGTGTAGCGGTTATTATCACGCTGCTTCATCTTGTCGGCGTCACCGCGGCCCTGGCGGCCAACCATCTGGTAATTACCGTCCTGAACATCAGTATCTTTGGTGGTCAGGTTCGCAAAACCCTTTGGTCCGTTCAGCTTGATTTGGTTATCGTTATAACGCACGTTGCCGGTCGCCGTGGCGGTACGGGTCGGTGTGGGCTGATTAGGATTTGCGATTTGATTGAGCTGAACCTGATCGGCATCCAGCGTGCTGTTGCCCTGTACAACGTTAACGTTTCCGCTAAACAGTGCGTTATCAGGGTAGTTGCCGGTTGCCTTATCGGCATTGATGGTCACAGGCAGTGAGTTAGGATCACCCTGCACCAGAGGTTTGTCATAGGTCGGAACGCCGAGCATACATTGTGCAGCAAGGTCGGCCATTGCGCCGTGACTGTACAATGCCGACCAGATTGTGGCGGCCAGCATTGTGGGTAAGCGTGTTTTCAGACGTCTGTTTTTCATACGTAAAATGGTGTTCCGTCATCAGAGGCATCATGCCGGCAAACGGTCAGAGACTATCTCACTCATCATGGTTGCGCTAGTGTTAAATCCCACCTGTTACGTTGCCGCCGTTAGGCACAACGATAAATGCCGGTTATGATAAAGCAATTTTTAAGCGACGGCATGGCGAATTGAGGAGTATATGCAGTATTGGGGAAAACTGCTCGGACTTATCCTTGGCTATATGTCAGGGACAGGCTTCTGGGGGATTGTATCAGGGTTGTTGATTGGACATATGTTTGACACAGCGCGCGCTGCAAAACGCCGCGGTTATTTCACCGATCAACAGACACGTCAAACTATCTTCTTCCGCACCACATTTGAGGTGATGGGGAATCTGACTAAATCGAAAGGCAGGGTTACTGAGGCCGATATCCAGATAGCCAGCCTCTATATGGAACGTATGCAGTTACACGGCGAACAGCGCAATGCCGCGCAGCGCGCCTTTCGCGACGGGAAAGAAGCCAATTATCCGTTGCGGGAAAAAATGCGCGAATTGCGCAGTGCGTGTTTTGGTCGTTTCGACCTGATACGGACTTTTCTGGAAATTCAAATCCAGGCGGCATATGCCGATGGGTCGTTGCACCCCAATGAACGGGAAGTGCTGTATGTGATCGCCGAAGAGCTCGGCATTTCACGCATGCAGTTCGATCAGTTCTTGCGCATGATGGAAGGCGGTCAGCAGTTCGGAGGCGGTCAGCAGGGCGGCCGGTCTTACGGTGGCGGCTATCAGCAGGCGCAACAGGGCCCGACGCTGGCCGATGCCTGTAAAGTGCTGGGCGTAAAGGCGACAGACGATGCGACCACCATCAAGCGTGCGTACCGTAAGCTGATGAGCGAACACCATCCGGATAAACTGGTGGCGAAGGGTTTACCGCCAGAAATGATGGAAATGGCGAAGGAAAAGGCGCAGTCGATTCAGGCAGCGTATGACCTTATCAAGCGTGAGAAAGGGTTTAAGTAACACTTTCTGACCGGAACGTAATGCAAAAAGGCGCTGAATTCAGCGCCTTTTTTACTTTCAGGGACGGAACACTTCCCTTAAAAATCCGGTTCGCAGTTAAACACCAGTGGGGCATCAGTAATCGGATGATAAAAAGACAGCTCCTGCGCGTGCAGTTGCAGACGGGGAGAGGCGGCCAATGCGTCGGGATGTGCATAGAACTTATCACCGAGGATAGGATGCCCGAGTGCCAGCAGATGAACGCGCAACTGATGTGAACGCCCGGTAATGGGGCGCAGTTTGACGCGCGTCGTACCATCATCATCCCACGACATCACTTCGTACTGCGTCAGCGCCTTTTTACCGGTCTCGTGACAGACTTTCTGCTTTGGGCGGTTCGGATAATCGCAGATCAGCGGCAAATCGATGATGCCGTAATCATCTTCCATGCGTCCCCAGACCCGCGCGATATACACTTTCTTGGTTTCGCGTTCGCGAAACTGACGCTTGAGCTCGCGCTCGGCGTCTTTGGTCAGCGCGACGACAATCACGCCGCTGGTCGACATATCCAGACGATGCACCGATTCCGCGACCGGAAATTCCTGCTGAATGCGCGTCATCAGGCTGTCCTGATGCTCCGCTAATTTCCCCGGCACCGAGAGCAGACCGCTGGGTTTATTAACCACCATGATGTGTTCATCCTGAAAAATCACCTGCAACCAGGGATCGGTCGGTGGATTGTAGTTTTCCAGAGGCCGGGTGTTTGAAGGGACAGGGATGTTCGGTTGATGTTCGCTCATAGCGGTTTCAGTCTGTGTCAGCGTTAAAAGAAAGAGGGATGCAGACCGGCTGCATCCCGTCGGGCTTACTGGTGGCTGACCACCACCAGTCGGATCGCATCCAGACGCCAGCTTGCATCGTTCAGGTTTGCCAGCACTTGCTTACGGTTGGAGTCTACCGCGTCCAGCTCATCATCACGAATGTTCGGGTTCACTTCTTTCAGCGCTTTCAGTCGGGCGAGTTCCTGCGTCAGTTGCTCGTCGGCTTCTACTTTGGCGGCTTCAATCAGCACCCGCGCCTGTTCGGCAATCTGCGGTTCTGCCTGTTGCAGCATGGTATGCACATCCTGCTGTACGGCATTCACCAGCTTGCTGGAGTTATGACGGTTGATGGCGTTCAACTGGCGGTTAAAGCTTTCAAACTCGACCTGAGCAGCCAGATTGGTGCCTTTACTGTCCATCAACATGCGAACCGGCGTCGGCGGCAGGAAGCGGGTAAGCTGCAGGTGTTTCGGTGCCTGACATTCCACCACGTAAATCAGCTCTGCCAGCATGGTGCCTACCGGCAACGCTTTGTTTTTCAGGATCGACACCGCACAGCTGCCGGTATCACCGGAGAGGATCAGATCCAAACCGTTGCGCACAATCGGATGTTCCCAGCTGATGAACTGCGCATCTTCGCGCGACAACGCCTGTTCGCGATCGAACGTCACTGTGCAGCCATCTTCCGGCAGACCTGGGAAATCCGGCACCAGCATGTGATCGGAAGGTGTCAGTACGATCAGGTTATCGCTGCGATCTTCCTGATTGATGCCGACGATATCGAACAGATTCAGCGCGAAGTTAACCAGATTCACGTCGTTATCCTGCTCACCGATTTCCTGCGCCAGTTGCTGCGCACGTTCGCCGCCGTTGGAATGCATCTCCAGCAGACGATCGCGGCCATTTTCCAGCTTCTCTTTCAGCGCATCGTGCTCAGCGCGGCATTCAAGGATAAACGTATCCAGACCTTCCTGCTCGGCAGGCGTGGCGAGGAAAGCGATCAGCTGTTCATAAGCGCTGTCATAAATGGTGCGGCCGGTCGGGCAGGTATGCTCAAATGCATCCAGACCTTCGTGGAACCAGCGAACCAGCACCGACTGCGCGGTCTGCTCGAGGTAAGGCACCATAATGTCGATGTTGTTTTGCTGACCGATACGATCCAGGCGGCCAATACGCTGTTCGAGCAGATCCGGGTTGAACGGCAAATCGAACATCACCATTTTACTGGCGAACTGGAAGTTACGGCCTTCGGAGCCGATTTCAGAACACAGCAGAACCTGTGCGCCATCTTCCTGCGACGCAAAGTACGCGGCGGCGCGGTCGCGTTCGATGATGGACAAACCTTCATGGAACACGGCAGCACGGATCGCTTCACGCTCGCGCAGAACCTGCTCCAGTTGCAGCGCAGTGGCGGCTTTGGCACAGATAACCAGCACTTTCTCGTCGCGGTTGGCGGTCAGATAGCCGAGCAGCCATTCCACACGCGGGTCGAAGTTCCACCACGTCGCATTCTCGCCTTCGAATTCCTGATAAATCTGCTCCGGATAGAGCATGTCGTGCGCACGCGCTTCGGCGGATTTTTTCGCGCCCATGATGCCTGAGACTTTAATCGCGGTCTGATACTGCGTCGGCAGCGGCAATTTCACCGCGTGCAGATGACGATCCGGGAAGCCTTTCACACCGTTACGGGTGTTACGGAACAGCACGCGGCTGGTGCCGTGGCGGTCCATCAGCATGGAAACCAGCTGTTTAGCTGCAGCCTCGTCGCCCTGATTGGCGGCGGTCAGCAGGGCATCGGTATCGGCATTGCCGACGCTTTCACCCAGTAAAGCCAGCGCTTCTGGCGTCAGCGGTTCTTTATTGAGCAGCAGCGTGACCGCATCGGCAACTGGCTGATACTGCTGCTGCTCTTCGATGAATTCTTCGTAATCGTGGAAACGATCCGGATCGAGCAAACGCAGGCGCGCAAAGTGACTCTCCTGCCCGAGCTGTTCCGGCGTTGCGGTCAGCAACAGCACGCTTGGGATTTGTTGTGAAAGCTGTTCAATCACCTGATATTCGCGGCTCGGCGCGTCTTCGCTCCACACCAGATGGTGCGCTTCATCGACTACCAGCATGTCCCATGACGCGTCGGACAGCTGCTCCAGACGAGATTTGTTGCGGCGTACGAAGTCCAGCGAGCAGATAACCAGCTGTTCGGTTTCAAACGGGTTAGTCGCTTCGTGAACGGATTCCGCGTAGCGATCGTCATCAAACAGGGAGAAGCGCAGGTTGAAGCGGCGCAGCATTTCGACCAGCCACTGGTGTTGCAGTGTTTCCGGTACCACGATCAGCACGCGTTCGGCGCGGCCTGACAGCAGTTGCTGATGGATGATCATCCCCGCTTCGATGGTTTTACCCAGACCCACTTCATCGGCCAGTAAAACGCGTGGCGCATGACGCTGACCGACTTCATAAGCAATGTGTAACTGATGCGGGATCAGGCTGGCGCGCATACCGCGCAGGCCACCGAATTCCAGACGGAACTGTTCGCGCTGATATTTACGGGCACGAAAGCGCAGGGCGAAACGATCCATGCGGTCGATCTGGCCGGCGAACAGGCGATCCTGCGGCTTGCTGAAGGTCAGCTTGCTGTCGAGCAGCACTTCGCGCATCGCGACGCCGGTTTCTTCTGTATCAAGACGGGTGCCGATATAGGTCAAGAGACCTTTATCTTCAATGACTTCTTCGACTTGCAGCTGCCAGCCTTCGTGGCAGCTGATGGTATCACCGGTATTGAACATCACGCGGGTGATCGGGGAATCATTTCGGGCATACAAACGGTTTTCACCGGTGGCGGGGAAAAGCAAAGTCACCATGCGCACATCTATTGCAACCACGGTGCCTAATCCTAATTCGCTTTCCGTATCGCTTATCCAGCGTTGACCCAATGTAAACGGCATAATCTCTCTCTGTGTTGTATGTTCCAGATGTGGCAACTGCGACGTCAACTGCGCAATGCTTGCTATGCCTCGGATAACGCGCGGGCAATAGTCTTCTTTCCCCGCCCGAAGGCGCGGAGTGTTTCACTGTGTGAGGATGATTCAGAAATGGGAAAGGGCGCTATGGTAATGGAAGGTAAACGATTCGTCACCTGCGAATCACCGGACTCGCGCCAACTTTTGTTTAAAACAGCCCCATCTGACCTGTAATAAGTGTAGCAAAATCGTCGTGCAGGAAAGGCAAAATACCGTCGGCTACCGGTTCGAGCTGGCGTTCAATGTAATGATCGTAGTCGATCGGGGACAGGCGGTTCTCCAGCGGTTCCGGCCCGGACGTGGTCATCACGTAGCTAATCCAGCCGCCGTTCTGATACTGCTTCGCCCGTCCGTGCAGCGCGTTGTACTCATCGGCTAACCGTGCGGCGCGAACGTGCGGCGGCACGTTTTTCTCATAGTCGCTGAGCTTTCGGCGCAGGCGTTTGCGATAGACCAGTTTATCATCAAACTCACCACTGAGCGTGCTGGCCACGTAGTCACGGACATAATCCTGATAAGGCTGACGGTGGAAAATTCGCTGATACAGTTCCTGCTGAAAGACCTGCGCGAGCGGTGTCCAGTCTGTGCGCACGGTTTCCAGACCTTTATAAACGATGTGCTCACCGTCGGCGTCTTTTACCAGTCCGGCGTAGCGCTTTTTACTGCCGGTTTCCGAACCGCGAATGGTCGGCATCAGAAAACGCTGGTAGTGCGTTTCAAATTCCAGTTCCAGCGCGCTTTCCAGCCCGTACTCTTGCTCTAAATGCGTCTTCCACCAGACATTCACTTGTTCAACCAGATGACGCCCAATCACGTCAGCGTCTTCCTGACTGTGCGCTTTATTCAGCCAGACGAAGGTGGAATCGGTATCGCCGTAAATCACCTGGTAGCCTTCGGCCTCAATCAGTTCGCGGGTCTGGCGCATGATATCGTGGCCGCGCAGCGTAATTGACGATGCCAGACGCGGATCGAAGAACCGGCAGCCGCTCGAGCCGAGTACGCCGTAAAAGGCATTCATGATGATCTTCAGCGCCTGTGACAGCGGTTTATTCTTCTGCTGTTTAGCGGCCTCGCGTCCCTGCCAGATTTGACGAACGATTTCCGGCAGGCAATGTTTTTCCCGCGAGAATCGCGCATTGCGGTAACCGGGAACCGAGTGTTCATCGTCCGGCTGTTGCAGCCCGGCGACCAGCCCGACCGGGTCAATCAAAAATGTGCGGATAATCGACGGGTAAAGGCTTTTGTAATCAAGCACCAACACCGAGTCGTACAAACCGGGGCGTGAGTCCATCACAAATCCGCCGGGGCTCATTTCGCCCTCCAGCTCGCCAAGATTGGGCGCGACATAACCGGCGCGGTGCATTCGGGGAAGATAAAGATGGGTGAACGCTGCCACCGAGCCGCCGCTGCGATCGACCGCCAGACCGGTGACCGAAGCACGCTCAAGCAGGAAGGGCATCAGCTCCGTTTTGGCAAAAATACGGGTAACCAGTTCGCAGTCTTTCAGGTTATAGCGGGCCAGCGCCGGTTTGTCTTCACGAAAACGCTGTTCGATTTCCGCCAGCCGCTGATAAGGGCTGTCGCTGGATTTCCCTTCGCCCAGCAAACTTTGCGAAACGAATTCGAGGCTAAAGGAATTGAAGTTCCAGAATGCGGATTTAAGGGCCTCGATGCCATCAATGATCAGGCGGCCTGCGGCGGCAGCAAAAAAGTGCCCCTGTTTGAAACCATGCTCACGCCATTCCAGCTCGCCGCCGTCGCGACCAAAACGCAGCGGGATCTTGTAACGTTCCGCGTGTTTTTGCAGCACGCGCAGATCAAACTGCACCACGTTCCATCCGATGATGGCGTCCGGATCGTAGCGTTCCAGCCATTCATTCAGTTTTTGCAGCAGCTGCGGGCGGCTCTCAACGTATTCCAGATGGAAATCAAACTTACTGTCCGGGTCACCGTTTGGCGGTCCGAGCATATAGACGTGGCGTTGCCCGCAGCCTTCCAGACCGATGCAGTAGAGCTCGCCGTTACCGCTGGTTTCGATATCCAGCGAACAGAGCTTCATCGGCGGGCGGTAGCCTTCGGCGGGCTTCATTTTGGTGTCGAGCAGCAGATTTCCCGGCCCCGGTTTTCCTCTGAACCAGACCGGCGCGGTGATGTAACGCTCCATCAGAAAACGTTCCGGCGGGCGAATATCCGCTTCATACACCTGAACGCCGCCTTCTTTGAGCAATTTTTCGATGCGCATCAGCTGGCGATGCTGCGTGCAATACAGGCCGAGAACTGGCCGCGAATGGAAATCCTGCATCGGCAAGGTGCGCAAACTGATATTTTTTTCATCGGCCAGAAGACGTTCCGCCTGAGCCTTCTGAACCACCGGGATAAACGCCACGGACTCCTGCAACGGCAGGCGGATTTTTTGCGCGCCCTCGTCCGTTGCCAGCCACAATTCCACCTCGGTACCACGCTGTGTGTCGCGCCAGTGGCGGGTTAGCACAAAACCCTGACGCGGCGTGGCGTCAGCGGGGACAGAAGAGGGACGTGCGGTTGGGGAGTTAATAAGCGCCTCGGAACGACAGAGATGAATAAGAGATCGTCAAAGACAGAGTATGGTTATTTATACAGTCTTTGTCTATTGCTAAGGTCTCAGCCAAATACGCATACAATTACGCGGTTGACTGTAAAAGTTCATGCGCTGACAATTCAGCCGCTTAATGTTTTGACTACAATGAGAATGCAGAAAACTCACATTTGTCTCATTTATCTGCGCAATTCGCGTAACTGAATACTGGGAATTTATGGAAGCCTATCTACAACATCTGGTCGCTCAGTCGGTGGGCTTTGCTTTAATTATTGTCGCTGTCGTCGCATTTTTCGAATCATTGGCGCTGGTCGGGCTAATCCTGCCGGGCACCGTCATGATGGCCACGCTGGGGACGCTGATCGGCAGCGGTCAGGTCGGCCTGTACGAAGCCTGGCTGGCAGCCGGACTCGGTTGCTTCCTCGGTGACTGGGCGTCCTACTTTATCGGGCGTGGATTCAAAGAACCGCTGCACCGCTGGCGCTTTCTTCAGCGCTATCAGTCCTTGCTGGATAAAACCGGTTACGCCCTCGATCGCCACAGTTTTGCCACGGTGATTTTAGGGCGCTTTATTGGGCCGACGCGCCCGCTGGTGCCGCTGGTCGCCGGTATGCTTAATCTGCCGCCGTATAAGTTTGCGCCCCCGAATATTGTCGGCTGTATCACCTGGCCGCCGGTTTATTTCCTGCCGGGGATCCTGGCTGGCGTCGCCATCGACATTCCGGCCAGCCACAACAGCGGCGTATTCAAATGGCTGCTGTTTATCAGTGTGATGCTGATTTGGCTCAGTGCCTGGCTGGCGTGGCGCTGGTTCCGCGCCGGAAAGGGCTCGCCGGACATGATGACCAAATGGTTGCCGCTGACGCGATTACGGGTTGTGTGCGTGCTGAGCGTGGTGGCGACGGTGGTCAGCATTGTGATGCTCAGCAAGCAGCCGATGATGCCGGTTTACGGCCATCTGCTGTGGAAAGTGATCACCCGCTGATTGGGCTGATGCCCAACACTTTGGCTTCCGGCGCACTGCCGTCTACCAGCGCCTGCGTCGGGCCGTCGTAGAAGATTCTGCCGTCGACGACCAGCAGCGTGCGCGGAGCAATCCGCGCCGCATCATCCAGATTGTGTGACACCATCAATAACGTCAGATTACGCTGTCCGCAAACCTTATCCAGCAGGCTCAGCATTTCACTGCGTAGTGCCGGATCGAGCGCCGAGAAAGGTTCGTCGAGCAGCAAAATCGGCTGGCTACGCAACAGACAGCGTGCCAGCGCCACCCGCTGCCGCTGGCCGCCGGAAAGCTGCGAGGGCAGACGATCTAAACACTCACTCAGCCCGACCTGTCGGGCGATCTCTTCCAAATCCTGCTTTTGCTGCGCGCTGAGTTTCAGCCCCGGATGTAAGCCCAGTCCCATGTTCTGACGCACGGTCAGATGCGAGAACAGATTGTTCTCCTGAAACAGCATTGACACCGGACGCCTGGCTGGCGGTGTCGCGCTGTGATCGTCACCGTTGAGCAAGATTTGCCCGCTCACTGGCGCGAGAAAACCGGCAACCAGGCTCAGCATGGTACTTTTCCCCGCACCGCTCGGGCCGAGGATCGCCACGCGTTCACCCGCGGCGATGCGTAAATCAAAGCGCATCGGCAGATGCTCGTACAGATAAGTCAGTTTATTCAGCGTCAGCATGGCGGCCCGGCAGTTTCTCGATCAGGGTGAATAACAGGAAGCACAGCAGCAGTAATAACAGCGCAGTTACCGCGCCGTCCTGACTGCGGTAGGAACCGATCTGCTGATACAAATAAAATGGCAGCGTGCGAAAATTCTCGTTGCCGAACAATGCGATCACGCCGAAATCCCCCAGTGACAGCACACAGGCAAACGCCAGCGCCTGAGCTATCGGGCGTTTCAGCGCACTCAGTTCCACCCGGCGCAGCCGATGCCAGCCGTGCATATCCAGCGAAAGACATAGCGGGTTGTAGCGTTCCGCGACGTCACGCATCGGGTTATCCAACACTTTCAACGCATAAGGCACCGCCATCAGCGCATTGGTGAGGATCACCAGCGGCCAGGGCGATTGTGGTAAACCGGTTGTATCACCGAGCAACAGGAAAAACCCGGTCGCCAGCACGATGCCCGGCATCGCGAGGATCAACATACCGCTGAGATCCATCGCCTGCGCCCAGCCGCTAAACTTGCGCAAACGCAGTTCGCGGCTGCTCCACAGCAACATCATGGTGAGCAGTACACAAAGCAACCCGCTGCCCAGTGCAATACGTACTGACGTCCACAATGCCTGCCAGAGCGCGGCCTGTTGCAGAACGCTGACGGCGGCGCGATTCACGCCATCAAAAATCACTGCCAGCAATGGCGGCAGGATCAGCAGCAGGGCAAGGCCGATCAGTACGCCGTCGGCGAGGCGGCGCGGCAGGGAATCATCGGGATTACGCCAGCGCTGAGAGTGCGTTTGTCCGACCGGCAGCACCTGACTGAGTTTTTGGCTCAGCAACACCAGCGCCAGACAGCAGAACAACTGGATCAGCGCCAGCGTGGCGGCGCGGCCTAAATCGTAGTCATAACTGAGCGCCTGATAGATAGCCAGTTCGATCGTGGTCGCCTGCGGGCCGCCGCCGAGAGACAGCACGGTGGCGAAGCTGGCAAAACACAGCATGAAAATCAGGGCTGCGGCGGGGAAAATCTGACGGCGCAGGGCAGGCCATTCGACAAAACGAAATTGCTGCCACGCATTCATGCCCAGCTGCGCGGCAAGCTGGCGCTGTTCGACAGCGATATTCTCCAGCGCCTGCAACAACAGGCGGGTGGCGAGCGGCAGATTGAAGAAGATGTGCGCCAGCAAAATGCCCTGTAAGCCATAGGGCGAAAAATGATAATCCATACCGAGCCAGCCGCACAGCTGCGCCAGCCAGCCTTGTCTGCCGTAGACGCTGAGAATGCCAAACACGGCCACCAGCACCGGCAGCACCAGCGTCATGGCGCATAAACGAAGTAGTAACTGACGGCCAGGAAAACGGCGGCGGAACAGCGCCCGCGACAGCAAAATTGCGGGCAGCACCGAGCAGAGCGCCGAAAGCAGCGCCTGCCAGAAAGTAAAACGGATCACATGCCAGAGATAGGGATCCTGCCACAGCGAGGCGCCGCTCATCTGCGGCGCGTGACGCCACAGAGAGCCTAACGCCAGCGCGGCAACCAGCAGCATCGCCAGCGATGCCACCGCGCCCGGCCACAGCCAGCGCGGGATCAACGGCTGACTGCGTTCTGCCATGCCTGGATCCATTCTGTGCGGTGAGTGGCGACGTCCTGCGCGCTGTATTGCAGGGATTTCGCGGGTACCCTCAGCTGATTAAAGGCATCGGGCAGCGGCGTGGCGATCGCCGGATACATCCAGTTACCGGTCGGTATTACTTTCTGGAAACCGTCGGTAGTGACGAATTTCATAAACTGTTCAGCCAGCTTCGGTTGCTTGCTGTTCGCCAGCTGGCCTGCCACTTCCACCTGCATGTAATGACCTTCGGTGAAATTGGCCGCCGCGTAGTTATCCTTCTTCTCTTCGATGATGTGATACGCCGGAGAAGTGGTGTAACTCAGCACCAGATCGCTTTCGCCTTTGAGGAACAAACCGTAGGCCTCGCTCCAGCCTTTGGTGACGGTGACGGTTTTCTTCGCCAGCTTCTGCCATTCTTGTGGCGCTTTATCGCCATAGACTTTTTGCATCCACAGCATCAGACCCAGACCCGGCGTGCTGGTGCGCGGATCTTCGTAGATCACTTTCCAGTTCTGATCGCTGTTGATCAGTTCATCGAGACTTTTCGGCGGATTCTTCAGTTTGTTTTTGTCGTAGACGAACGCGAAATAGCCGTAGTCGTAAGGCACGAACGTACTGTTATCCCAGCCGCCGGGGACAGTCAGTTTGGCGTCGGTTTTCGGTGCTTTGGCGAAAAGCCCGGTTTGCTCCGCAGCTTGCAACAGGTTGTTATCCAGCCCAAGCACGACGTCCGCTTTGCTGTTCTTGCCTTCCATCCGCAGACGGTTGAGCAAAGACACGCCGTCTTCCAGCGCGACGTATTTCAGTTCGCAGCCGCATTGCGCTTCAAAGGCTTTTTTGATGGCAGGGCCAGGGCCCCAGTCGGCAGAGAAAGAGTCGTAGGTGTATACGGTCAGGACGGGTTTTGCAGCAAATGCAGGTGCAGAAAGTAACAGCAGGCAGGACAATAATTTTTTCAACTTTGCGCTCCAAAAAAATAAAGGGGCAAAGGATTTTGAGTGAGCAAGGCGCAGTCTCAAATCCCTCCGCCGGTATCAACCGGATCAGGTTCGACGGGTCTAAATCTCAGCCAAACTTGCTCGCGGCGTTTACATCGCTGCTTTAACAAGTTGGGCACCCCGTTGAGAACGAATGTCATTCTAGAGATTAACGGCGCGATGCGATAGTCCGATTAACTGTCGGGGGGCGCAAACCAGGCGGATTTGAAGTCAAACCACCCAAGAGTGTTCATGCGTACGCCGCGCATGCTGCGCTGGCCCTGCAACACTAACCAGTGATGGAACAGCGGATGAATATGATGGCTGGCAACCTGTTTCTGGCTCCATTCGGCCATGGAGAATTTACCCGCCTGCCATAACGCGGCGTCTTCGCTCATGTCATTGCTGAAACAGTGCGCGGCCAACGGCAGCTCGAAGAATGTCGCGAACAGAGAGAATTCCAGCGGCAGGGTGAAGTTGGCGCTGCCGAGCCACAAGTCGCTTTTCGCCTCGCCGCGATGCCAGACGGTGTAATCCACAATCTGAATAATCAGCTCGATGCCTTCCGCTGCCAGCAGCGGGCGCAGTGCGTTGCAGATCGCGTGATGCTCCGAATGCTCGCTGTAAAACGTCAGCGTAATGTGCGTCAGCCCTTGCGGTTTTATCGGGCGCGCCTGCGAATCTTTATGATGCCAGCGTGGCAACAGGCCGTAGGCTGGCGACCAGTAGCGCTGGTAAATCGGTTCTGCGGCGTTAAGTAATGCAATCGGGCTGAGCAGTTCACAGAGCCATTCGCGGATTTTATCCTGTTGGCCGACCGGCGAACGTTGATCGAACAGCAAGAAATAGCAGCCTTCCTCCAGACGGCTTTCCAGCTCGCTATTACCTGATTCATCCGCCTGTAACTGGACACCGGAATGGACCAGATCTTCGGTTAGCTCCGGCAGCACCCAGATATTCACTTCATCTATCAGCGCGCGAAAACCGAAATACTCGTCAAACGCGCGGATACGCAGCTGCGTTTTCTGATTGCGCACCACGGCGTAAGGACCGGTGCCGACCGGATGCCGGGCAAAGTCCGGCAGCGACTGCCACTCCTGCGGTAGGATCATGGCGTGAACATTGCCAAACAGCCACGGCAGCCAGCGGTCGGGGGTCAGCAGATGGATATCGATCACATTGGGTGTGGGTGAGGAAACTGACGAGAGATTGCTAAATAACCGGTGAGCCTGTTGCAGGCGGGTAAATGTGGCGATGATATCCGCCATCTCGAGTTCACGGCCATGATGGAAATGGATCGCCGGACGCAGATAAAACCGCCAATGCAGCGGTGTGATTTCCTGCCAGTGATGAGCTAAATCGGCTTCTACTTCCCCTTTTTCCTCATTTATGCGCGTCAGGCCGCTGAAGATTTGCCGGGCGATATGCGTTTCAGAACGACGCAACATGGTGCCGGGCAACAGGTTAAACAGTGGGCGGTAATACAGCACGCGCAGAATATGTTTGCCCTGACGGAAGCTGCGTCCAAGTTGCGACAGCAACATCTGACGCACTTGTGTTTTATCGCCCACCAGTTGAACCAGCTGATCGACTTTATCCTGCTCAACAAGCTCTTCGGCGCGCTGCTGCTGTAGCGCCAGGCCGGTATACAGGAATGTCAGTCTGGAACGTTTGCCGCGTCCGGCTTCGGCATCCCACGCCAGCCAGCCCAGTTCCTGCATGGCGTTGAGCAATGAACGCATGTGCCGCCGTGAACAGTTCAGGATCTCGGACAGTGCCTGCAAGGTCGTTTCGGTTTCTTCGCCATGACAGGACTGCCACAACCGGATGAACTGCTGCTGCAAACGCGGTGAGGTCATAAAAGGGGAACTCCATGGGCGATCTTCATCAATTTATCTTTCCCCATATTACTCCGATACTGTTTCTCAACGAAAGCCTGTTGTGAATACCCGGAGGTCATCATGAAACGCACGTTGAATGCCCGTTTTTATCAGCGTTATTTCTCCGCAATCAGCAGCGCTGCCATTAAACGCAACGCGGCAAAAAATCATGCTGACTGGCTGTCCTGGGTGCCGGTCGATTATCGGATGGATATTCTGTCCGGGTTGACCCAGTGGGATATGGAGTCGCTTGACGAAGAACAATACCGTCGAAGGATTTGATAGTCAGGCAACAGGCTCGACCCAATTCGATTTTCTGAGTAATGGTGTAATTTCACCAGCCAGTGGGGTAACTCACTGGTTTTTTTATATCCATTTTTCAGAACCCCTCGAAACCCTTTAAAACTTAGCTACACTGGGGGTCTTGTTTGTAAGACTTTCATTTCTCAGGGACGACGTCATGCCAAAACCTCGTATTAATGCCATTTATGTCACCTTTCTGGTGGTGTCCTTGCTGTGTGGTATTGCTGGCGCATTACAGGCACCGACGCTCAGTCTGTTTCTGACCAATGAAGTGAAAGTTCGCCCGCTGTGGGTCGGCTTCTTTTATACCGTCAACGCCATCGCCGGGATTGCGATCAGTTTCCTGCTGGCGAACCGTTCTGATAACAAAGGTGACCGCCGCAAGCTGCTGATCTTTTGCTGCCTCATGGCCATCGGTAACAGTCTGGTCTTTGCGTTCAGCCGCGACTATCTGGTGCTGATCACCGTCGGCGTATTGCTGGCGGCGATCGGGAATGCCTCAATGCCGCAGCTGTTCGCACTGGCGCGTGAACATGCCGATCGCTCATCGAGCGAAGTGGTGATGTTCAGCTCAATGATGCGTGCGATGCTCTCGCTGGCGTGGGTACTCGGCCCGCCGCTTTCCTTCATGCTGGCGCTGAATTACGGATTTACGCCGATGTACCTGAGCGCCGCCGCGGTGTTTGTCGGCAGCATCCTGATGATCGTGTTCTTCCTGCCGTCGGTACCGCGCGTCGAGCAGCCGGTGGATGAAAAAGTGGTGCCGGTCAGCGCGTGGCGCAATAAAGATGTGCGTCTTCTGTTCTTCGCCTCCCTGCTGATGTGGACCTGCAACATCATGTACGTGATTGATATGCCGCTTTACATCACCAGCGATCTGGGGTTGCCGGAAGGGCTGGCGGGCTTGCTGATGGGGACGGCGGCAGGGCTCGAAATTCCGGCGATGTTGCTGGCGGGTTATCTGGTAAAACGCACCGGTAAGCGCAAGCTGATGCTGTATGCGGTGGCCAGCGGGGTGGTTTTCTACGCCGGACTGGTTTTGTTCCAGTTCAAAGCCGCGCTGATGATCCTCCAGCTGTTTAACGCGATTTTCATCGGTATCGTGGCGGGTATCGGGATGCTCTATTTTCAGGATCTGATGCCGGGTCGTGCGGGTTCAGCGACGACGTTGTTCACCAACAGCATTTCCACTGGCGTTATCTGCGCGGGATTATTGCAAGGCTTTATCGTCGAAAGCTTCGGGCATTATCCGGTGTACTGGGTGGCGACGGGGCTGGCGATTATCGCATTAGGCCTGATGTATAAAGTCAAAGACGTCTGAATGATATGAAAAGAAAAACCCGCGACAGTCGCGGGTTTTTTTTATGCTTTCGGGGGTGGAATCAGTTCATAAAGGCAGGCTGATTCTTCTCGTAAGCGGAGATGTTTTCTTCGTGTTGCAGCGTCAGACCGATGCTGTCCAGACCGTTAATCATGCAGTGACGGCGGAAGCTGTCGATCACAAACGGATAGCTTTTATCACCGGCTTTGACGGTCTGCGCTTCCAGATCCACTTCAAAGGTAATGCCTTCATTATCATTCACCAGCGCGAACAGCTCATCAATTTCTGCATCGCTCAGGGTGATGGGCAGTAACTGGTTGTTGAACGAGTTACCGTAAAATATATCGGCAAAGCTTGGCGCGATCACCGCGTGGAAACCGTAGTCGGTCAGCGCCCACGGCGCATGTTCACGGGAAGAACCGCAGCCAAAGTTTTCGCGCGCCAGTAAAATGCTCGCACCTTTATAGCGCGGCTTGTTCAGCACGAAATCCGGGTTAGGCACCTGACCGGCGTCGTCCAGAAAACGCCAGTCGTTAAACAGGTGCTGACCGAAACCGGTACGGGTTACTTTCTGCAAAAACTGTTTCGGAATGATGGCATCGGTATCGACGTTAGCGGCATCCAGCGGAACCACCAGACCAATGTGTTGGGTAAATTTAGCCATGGTGTTTTCCTCAGTTCAGTTCACGAATATCAGCGAAACGGCCAGTCACCGCTGCTGCCGCAGCCATTGCCGGGCTGACCAGATGCGTGCGTCCGCCACGCCCTTGACGGCCTTCGAAGTTACGGTTGCTGGTGGAGGCGCAACGCTCGCCCGGTTCCAGACGATCGTTGTTCATTGCCAGACACATGGAACAGCCCGGCAGACGCCATTCGAAACCGGCTTCAATGAAGATCTTATCCAGACCTTCTTCTTCGGCCTGTGCTTTTACCGGGCCTGAGCCGGGAACCACAATTGCCTGTACGCCGGTCGCGACTTTGCGACCTTTGGCCACGGCTGCGGCTGCACGCAAATCTTCGATACGTGAGTTGGTACAGGAACCGATAAACACTTTATCGATCGCCACGTCGGTCAATTTAATGCCCGGTTGCAAATCCATATACGCCAGCGCTTTTTCAGCGGATGCGCGTTCTACCGGATCGGCAAAAGAGGAAGGATTTGGGATCGTCTGATTCACGCCCATGACCTGACCAGGGTTGGTACCCCAGGTGACCTGCGGTGCGATATCTGCCGCGTCCAGTGTCACAACACTGTCAAATTTGGCATCCGCATCGGTTGTCAGGGTTTTCCAGTACTCGACGGCGGCGTCCCAGTTTTGATCTTTCGGCGCGAACTGGCGACCTTTCAGATAAGCAAACGTGGTTTCGTCAGGCGCGACCAGACCGGCTTTGGCGCCCATTTCAATCGCCATGTTGCACAGGGTCATACGACCTTCCATGCTCAGCGCTTCGATGGCTTTACCGCAAAACTCGACAACGTGACCTGTACCGCCGGCGCTGCCGGTTTTACCGATGATCGCCAGCACGATATCTTTGGCGGTGATACCCGCAGGTGCGTCGCCGGTCACTTCGATTTTCATGGTTTTAGCGCGACCCTGTTTCAGGGTTTGCGTCGCCAGCACGTGTTCCACTTCTGATGTGCCGATACCGAAAGCCAGTGAGCCAAACGCACCGTGCGTCGCCGTATGGGAGTCACCGCAAACGATAGTCATGCCCGGCAAGGTCATGCCCTGCTCAGGTCCGATTACGTGGACGATGCCCTGGAACGGGTGATTCAGGTCATACAGCTGCACGCCGAATTCCGCGCAGTTCTTGATCAGTTCCTGCATCTGAATGCGTGCCATCTCGCCGCTCGCATTGATGTCTTTGGTTTGCGTGGATACGTTGTGGTCCATCGTGGCGAAGGTTTTGCCCGGCTGACGTACCGGACGCCCCATCGCGCGCAGGCCGTCGAACGCCTGCGGAGAGGTCACTTCGTGCACCAGATGGCGGTCAATGTACAACAGCGGCGTTTCGTTTTGCGCTTCGTAAACGACGTGCGCGTCATACAATTTTTGATACAGCGTCTTCGCCATGTTATGCCCCTTCTTTAACAAAGCGGGCAATGATATCGCCCATTTCACTGGTGCCCAGCGCCTGCTGGCCGTTAGCCAAATCACCGGTGCGGTGGCCTGCTTCCAGCGCTTTATTCACTGCCTGCTCGATGGCGTTGGCGGCTTCATCAGCCCCCAGACTGTAACGCAGTAACAGCGCGGCAGAGAGGATCTGTGCAATCGGGTTAGCGATGTTTTTACCGGCGATATCCGGTGCGGAGCCGCCTGCTGGCTCGAACAAACCAAACGCCTGCTCGTTCATGCTGGCCGAAGGCAACATGCCCATGGAACCGGTTATCATCGCGCATTCGTCTGACAGAATGTCGCCGAACAGGTTGGAGCACAGCAGCACGTCAAACTGCGACGGATCTTTAATCAGCTGCATTGTCGCGTTGTCGATGTACATGTGGCTCAGGCTGACGTCCGGGTAATCCTTCGCTATTTCGTTAACCACTTCACGCCACATTATGGACGTTTGCAATACGTTGGCTTTATCGATGGACGTCACAATGCTGCGGCGTTTGCGTGCAGATTCAAAGGCGATGCGGGCGATACGTTCGATCTCAAAGCGGTAATATACTTCGGTATCGAAGGCTTTTTCATGCTGCCCCTGGCCTTCGCGGCCTTTCGGCTGGCCGAAGTAAATACCGCCGGTCAGTTCGCGGACGCACAGAATGTCGAAACCTTTGGCGGCGATGTCGGCACGCAGCGGGCAGAACTCCTCCAGACCCTGATACAAACGGGCAGGGCGCAGGTTGCTGAACAATTTGAAGTGCTTACGCAGCGGCAGCAATGCGCCGCGCTCTGGCTGATCGTTAGGCGGCAGGTGTTCCCATTTCGGGCCGCCTACTGAGCCAAACAGGATGGCATCGGCTTGTTCGCAACCGGCAACGGTCGCTTGCGGCAACGGGCTGCCGTGTTTGTCGATAGCCGCGCCACCGACGTCATATTCGCTGGTGCTGATTTTCAGGCCAAAACGCGCACGTACTGCATCCAGAACTTTGTATGCCTGGGCCATAACTTCCGGGCCAATTCCGTCTCCGGGTAAGACGGCAATATGATGGGTCTTGCTCATGATCACACCGTTTCCTGATTATTTTGAATGTTGTTGTGTTGCTGAACTTCGTGCTGCAAACGTTGTTTTTCGATCTCAACTTGTTTGCTGCGCCAGATATTATTCAGTACGTGAACCATCGCTTTGGCGGAGGATTCCACGATGTCTGTCGCCAGACCCACGCCGTGGAAGCGGCGGCCATTAAAGGAAACGACCACGTCGACCTGACCCAGTGCATCACGTCCCTGACCTTTGGCACTCAGCTGATATTTCACCAGCTCGATTTGATAACCCGTGATGCGGTTAATCGCCTGATAGACAGCATCAACAGGGCCATTGCCGGTAGCGGCTTCAGTGATGATCTCATCGCCACAGGCCAGATTCACCGATGCGGTGGCGGTTATCTTAGAACCGGACTGCACGCTGAAGTTGTCCAGACGGTAAAACTCTGGCTCTTCCTGTTGCTTATTAATGAACACCAGCGCTTCTAAATCGTAGTCGAAAACCTGACCTTTTTTGTCAGCCAGCTTCAGGAACGCGGCATACAGATGATCCATGTTGTAATCGGATTCTTTGTAGCCCATTTCTTCCATACGATGCTTCACGGCGGCACGGCCGGAGCGGGATGTCAGGTTCAGCTGGATCTGGTTCAGACCAATAGATTCCGGTGTCATAATTTCGTAGTTTTCGCGATTTTTCAGCACGCCATCCTGATGAATACCGGACGAGTGTGCGAAGGCGTTGGAGCCGACAATCGCTTTATTGCCAGGGATCGGCATATTGGTTATCTGGCTGACTATCTGGCTGGTACGATAGATTTCTTTGTGATTGATATTGGTGTGGACGTTCATGTAATCCGAACGGGTCCGGATCGCCATGATGACTTCTTCCAGTGCCGTATTCCCGGCACGTTCGCCAATACCGTTCAGCGTGCCTTCTACCTGACGCGCACCGGCCTGAATCGCCGCGATAGAGTTACCGACCGCCATGCCCAGATCGTCGTGGCAGTGTACGGAAATAATCGCTTTATCGATGTTTGGTACGCGCTCATACAAATTAGTAATGATCCCGCCGAACTGGACCGGCGTGGTGTAACCGACAGTATCAGGAATGTTGATGGTGGTCGCACCGGCTTTGATCGCGGCTTCGACAACGCGGCACAGATTATCCAGCGGTGTACGACCCGCATCTTCGCAGGAGAATTCGACGTCATCCGTATAGTTACGGGCGCGTTTCACCGAATGAACCGCCATCTCCAGAACCTGATCAAACGAACGCTTCAATTTGGATTCAATGTGCAGAGTCGAGGTGGCCAGGAAAACGTGGATACGGAAGGCTTCGGCAACACGTAATGCTTCGGCGGCTGCGTCAATGTCACCATCCACGCAGCGTGCCAGACCGCAAACGCGGCTGTTTTTAATCTGGCGCGCGATAGTTTGTACAGACTCGAAATCACCGGGAGAAGATACCGGGAAGCCGACTTCCATCACGTCAACGCCCATCCTTTCCAGCGCCATTGCAATTTGAATCTTCTCTTTAACACTCAGGCTGGCTTGTAACGCCTGTTCACCGTCACGCAGCGTGGTATCGAAAATAATGACTTGCTCGCTCATGGGTTTTTCCTTGTCTGCTCTATTTTTCGCGCCCTGCGGGAGATAAAAAAAAACCCGCGCATCGGCGCGGGTTTATTGTCTGTGGAAGTTGAATCAGTTCTGATTTTCGCCCACTGGCATACCGCGCAAATTTTTTGCGTTGAGTAGTAGGCCAAGGAGACGGGTAATCATGAACATGTATTTTCAGCTTCTCTTAATAGGGTAGTTAAACGGATATCGTTCAAACAGTGCTTAAAGTGATACGGGAATGTGTGTGCTATGTCAACCTTCAGAGTGTGGAAATAGCGGTAATTTTTACAAATGAAAAACAATCTCATTTAGCATAAAACACTACCTGTAAGAGGGTGTTTGGAGGAAAGGATTCCTCAGTCATTACGATGATTTTTTTGGGTCAAAACCGTAAAAAACTGGACTATAAAATATGCTGATTGAAAAATAACCTTTCTGATTCAGTTGATTAGAGATGATTTACTTCTGCTTAACTTATTATTCAATTTTTGCATGTTGTTTCGGTAATTATTTTATTGTCTTATATCATCAGTTTTTTGAAGAGAAATGAAATTTATATTTTACTTTCTGATTATTAGAAGCAGCACCTAGGTCCTTTTCGAATAATAATAATATGAAATGGCACGCGTTTTTTGTCGGCTATTATTTATTAGTCTGATATGACTGTGCCGTGTTTTGTTTAAATAAATCAATTAAAGATAATCATTATTCTTCAAGCCTGATGATCTTTAATGGGGATAACCATGTCTGATATCATTACCGAAAGCTCTGCAAAACCTGCTGAGTTTGAAACGCATCTGCGTAATGTCGATCTTAATTTATTGACTGTCTTCGATGCCGTCATGCAATTACAAAATATTACTCGTGCAGCTAATATGCTGGGCATGTCTCAGCCTGCCGTAAGTAATGCCGTGGCCCGTTTGAAAGTCATGTTCAATGATGATTTATTTGTTCGCTTCGGTCGGGGCATCCAACCGACAATGCGTGCCCGTCAGCTGTTCGGCCCTGTCCGTCAGGCACTTCAGTTGGTCATGAATGAATTGCCCGGTGCAGGTTTCGATCCCAGTATCAGCATGCGCCAGTTTAACGTCGCAATTTGTAGCCCGCTGGATAAGCGCCTGACCTCTCAGGTCCTTCACGCCGTCGATACCCTGGCCAGCAGCGTCAGTATTAAATTACAGACTATCGTTAATGATAATATTGAACATCAGCTGCGTTACCAAAATATCGAATTTATGATCAGCTACCGTAAATTTGAACGGCCTGATTTCTGTAACGAACCGTTATTTAATGATGAACTGGTGTTGGTTGCAGCACAAAATCACCCGCGTATTAGTCCTTATATGTCCGACGAGAAATACCTGCGCGAAAAACATGCTGTCATGATGATTGACCGCTTCTATTCCTTCAGTGCGCCTTATTATGATGACCCTGAGCTGCAATCTTTAATCGCCTATCAGGGAACAGATCTCTACAGCGTCATGGAAGTCGTGTCGAAAACCGATATGGTGGCGCTGGTTCCCCGCTGGTTAGCGCAGGCCAATACCGGGATCCTAAATTTATCTGTCATTCCATTACCGTGGATGAAAAATCAGCTGACCTGTTATCTGTCATGGCATGAATCATCCAGTAAAGACCGCGGCAATATGTGGATGAAATCTTTATTAAGCCAGTGCGTATTGACGCTCTGATCCCTAAACGAACATCATTTTTACTTTGGTGTGCGCTGAAGTAAATATGGCTGGTTATGATTTATTTTGAAGTTTTTTATCCTGCGTGCTTTTTCGCCTCGTTAAAGCTGCGCAGGTTTTTTTTTCCCGCCATTTACTCATTTTGAGCCGGTGTTTCGCCTCCTCCTGACTCTCTATAATTTCATTTCGCCGCGCAATATTTGTCGGTAGACTGCGTTAAATCTTTGTAACAGAGCCATACAGTTAGCCGCCTCCTGGCGAGCTGCGCTGAACGCCGGTATAGACGCTCAATGAATCCAACCTTAAATGACTACCATCTGATCGCCCGTTTTCGCCAACAGGTCGCACTTCGTGCTGACCAAACCGCCTTTCGTGAATGGTCACCCGCTGTTGAAACCTCACTGACCTGGCGTCAGTTAGGGGCAAAAGTCGATGCTTTATCGACTCTCCTTTTACGCGAGCGGGTCGAGGTTCAGGAGCGGATTGCCATCTGCGGGAACAATTCCATCGCCTGGGCAATGGCGGATCTGGCAATTTTACAACTGCGCGCGGTAACCGTGCCGGTCTATGCCACCAATACCCCCGCGCAATCAGCGTATGTGCTTAACGATGCGGATATCCGAATTTTATTCGTGGTCGGCCAAAAGCAGTACGACGCGGCGATTGAGTTGCGCGAGCTCTGCCCGCAGCTAAAACATATTCTGGTGCTGGATGGTGACGTCGATTTACAGGGCGTGCAGATAGCCCGGCATGTGTCCGATATCACCGTATCGGACTCTGCGTTAAACGCCGAACGCGAAGCACGCATCAGCGCCAGCGATCTCAACGATTTGTTTACACTGATTTATACCTCCGGTACCACAGGGGAAGCCAAAGGTGTGATGCTCGACTATCGCAGCATGGCGACGCAGCTAAAGCAGCACGAAAAACGTCTGACGATTTCTGACCACGATATCTCCCTGTGTTTCTTGCCGCTGGCGCATGTGTTCGAACGGGCGTGGAGCTTTTTTGTGATGCATTGCGGTGCGCAGAACGTCTTTCTGCGCGATACCGATTTAGTGCGGGATGCGTTACAGGCGGTGAAACCTACCGTCATGTGCGCCGTGCCGCGTTTCTATGAAAAAGTGTTCAGTGCAATCCACGATAAAGTCGCCCGCGCGGGAACAGTGAAAAAGTGGCTGTTCCACTGGGCAGTTTCGCAGGGTAAAGAGAAATTTCTGATCGAGCGCCGTGGCGAACGTTATCCCTTCTGGCTCTCACCGGCATATTTTCTGGCGGATAAGCTGGTGCTCAAAAAGCTGCGCGGCTTGCTCGGCGGCAACTTACGTTTTCTGCCAGCCGCCGGCGCGAGCCTTGATGATAATGTGATCCTGTTTTTCGAATCCCTCGGTTTGCATATCAAATACGGTTATGGTCTGACCGAAACCTGCGCCACCGTCACCTGCTGGGAAGAGAAAGATTTCCGCTTTGGCTCAGTTGGCACGGCGTTGCCGGAAATCGATGTGCGCATCGGTGACGAAAATGAAATTCAGGTACGCGGACCCACGCTGCTGCGCGGTTACTTCAATAAACCCGAAGAAACAGCGGCCAGTTTCACTGCGGATGGCTGGTTCAAAACCGGCGATGCGGGGAAGATGGATGCACAAGGCAACGTGTTTATCACCGAACGACTGAAAGATCTGATGAAAACGTCAGGCGGCAAATACATCGCGCCACAGCGGATCGAAGGCACGCTGGTCCAGGATCGCTACATTGAACAGGCCGCGGTGATAGCCGATGAGCGTCACTTTGTTTCTGCGCTGATCGTGCCGGATTTCGATGTGCTTAACATGTACGCGCAGGCGCATCATATCGATTATTTCAACCGCAGCGGTCTGGTCAAAAACGAACAGATTCTGTCACTGTTTGCTCACCAGTTACGCGAAATTCAGCACGATCTGGCAGGCTTTGAGCAGGTGAAAAAATTTGTCCTGTTGATCAAACCCTTCACCATGGAATCTGGCGAACTGACGCCGACGCTCAAGCTGCGTCGTAAGGTTATTTTCAGCCGCTATAAAAAGGAAATCGACGAGCTTTACGGCGAATAACGCCGCGTCTTTCTCTTTTTCTCAACACCGGCGAATGCCTGTTCGCCGGTTCGCTGATCATTTTTATGTCAGCATCAGACATAATTTAATCCTGTAATTTTTCCCGCCTTCCTGATATTTCTGACTGGTTGCCGTACGCAGGCAGTGTTTTGTACCGGACGGGCGATTGATGGCAGCGCGTCGCAATAAACGAAATCTGTCATCCCTATTTTGGCGTTTGCCTGACCCAAATTCTCACGCTAAGGTACTGAGTTGAGTTAGCAACGCCAATAAGAGCAGCAGGGTTTTCATCCGCTCTGCGTAAAGGCCTAAAATTCAGTGATTTAACTTTAGATTGCTGCTTGATAGAACAGCTTGCTGAAATAAAAAGTCATCCTATACAAGAAATAAAAAGCCTGGAGGCAAAACCATGGAGATGTTGTCAGGAGCCGAGATGGTCGTTCGATCGTTAATCGATCAGGGCGTGAAGCAGTTATTCGGTTATCCCGGCGGAGCGGTGTTGGATATCTATGATGCCCTGCACACGGTCGGCGGGATTGATCATGTGCTGGTGAGACATGAGCAGGCAGCTGTTCATATGGCTGACGGTTATGCGCGCGCCACGGGCGAAGTGGGCGTGGTGCTGGTGACGTCCGGTCCCGGTGCAACCAATGCTATCACCGGTATTGCGACAGCTTATATGGATTCCATTCCGCTGGTGGTGCTATCCGGCCAGGTACACAGTTCACTGATCGGTTATGACGCGTTCCAGGAATGCGACATGGTGGGGATCTCCCGTCCGGTGGTGAAGCACAGTTTTCTGGTAAAACGCGCGGAAGATATTCCTACCGTGCTGAAAAAAGCGTTCTATCTGGCGTCCACGGGCCGTCCGGGTCCGGTGGTGGTTGATTTGCCTAAAGACGTGGTGAATCCACAAATCAAATTGCCGTACGCTTACCCTGAGCAGGTAACGATGCGGTCGTATAACCCGACGGTGCAGGGTCATCGTGGCCAGATCAAACGCGCATTGCAGACGTTGCTGGCCGCCAAAAAACCGGTGCTGTACGTTGGCGGTGGCGCTATTAACTCTGAGTGCCACGCAGAAATTCTGGCACTGGCAGAAAAACTGAATCTGCCGGTAACCACCTCCCTGATGGGATTGGGCGCATTTCCGGGCACCCATCGTCAGAGTCTCGGTATGCTCGGCATGCATGGCACCTACGAAGCCAATATGGTGATGCACAATGCCGATCTGATTTTCGGCGTGGGCGTGCGTTTCGACGACCGTACGACCAACAATCTGGCGAAGTACTGTCCGAATGCCACGGTAATGCATATCGATATCGACCCGACGTCTATCTCAAAAACTGTCAGTGCAGACATTCCGATTGTGGGTGATGCGAAGCAGACGCTGGTTCAGATGCTGGAACTGCTGGCGCAGAGCGATGACAAACAGGAATTCGATGCGTTGCGCGACTGGTGGACAAGTATTGAAAACTGGCGTGCGCGTCAATGCCTGAGCTACGACAAAAACAGTGGCAAGATCAAACCGCAGGCCGTTATCGAAACGCTGCATCGCCTGACCCACGGCGACGCCTACGTGACGTCGGACGTAGGTCAGCATCAGATGTTTGCCGCGCTCTATTATCAGTTTGATAAGCCACGTCGCTGGATAAATTCCGGTGGTCTCGGAACGATGGGCTTCGGCCTGCCTGCCGCGCTGGGTGTGAAACTTGGTCTGCCGGACGAAACGGTCATTTGTGTCACCGGCGACGGCAGCATCCAGATGAACATTCAGGAGTTGTCGACCGCGCTGCAATACGGTTTGCCAGTCATTGTGGTCAACCTGAATAACGGTTATCTCGGTATGGTGAAACAGTGGCAGGACATGATTTACTCCGGTCGCCATTCGCAATCCTACATGGAATCGCTGCCTGACTTCGTCAAACTGGCGGAAGCCTATGGTCACGTTGGCATTGCCATTCGCACGCCGGATGAGCTGGAAAGCAAACTGATTCAGGCACTGGAACAGAAAAACCGTCTGGTATTTGTGGATATCAGCATTGATGAAACAGAACACGTTTACCCGATGCACATCCGTGGCGGTGCGATGGACGAAATGTGGTTAAGCAAAACGGAGAGGACCTGATCATGCGCCGGATTTTATCAGTATTACTGGAAAACGAATCGGGCGCGTTGTCCCGCGTAGTCGGCCTGTTCTCTCAGCGTGGCTACAACATCGAAAGCCTCACCGTTGCGCCGACCGATGATCCAACATTGTCGCGAATGACGATTCAGACCGTAGGCGATGCCAAGGTGCTTGAGCAGATCGAAAAGCAGCTGCATAAGCTTGTCGACGTGCTGCGTGTCACCGAACTGGTGCAGGGTGCTCACGTTGAGCGTGAAATCATGCTGGTCAAGGTCCAGGCCTCCGGTTATGGCCGCGAAGAGGTGAAACGTTCAACTGAAATCTTCCGCGGCCAGATTGTGGATGTGACGGCGACGCTTTACACCGTTCAGCTTGCCGGCACCAGCGACAAGCTCGACGCCTTCTTAGCCAGCATTCGTGATGTGGCTGAAATCGTCGAAGTGGCTCGCTCCGGCGTGGTCGGTGTTTCGCGCGGCGACAAGATCATGCGCTAAAGCGTAAAAAATCAGCACGATGTAAAGTTTATCTGCTCTATGAAAGCTCAACTTTTTGGTTGGGCTTTCTTTTTTGTGGCTCAGGTGAAGCGATTCGGTAAAACACCTTGCCCGGCAGGGGCTTCTGGGGTTAGATAAAGCATTATCTTTCTTAAGGGGTTATCTCAGTGAAGCTGGATGAGATCGCGAGGTTAGCGGGCGTTTCGCGTACGACGGCCAGTTATGTGATTAACGGCAAAGCGAAGCAGTATCGTGTCAGCGATAAGACAGTCGAGAAAGTCATGGCTGTCGTGAAGGAACATAACTATCACCCGAATGCGGTGGCTGCGGGTTTACGCGCTGGCCGGACCCGTTCTATTGGTCTGGTGATCCCCGATCTGGAAAATACCAGTTATACCAAGATTGCCAATTTTCTCGAACGTCAGGCACGCCAGCGTGGCTATCAGCTGCTGATTGCCTGTTCAGAAGATCAGCCTGACAACGAAATGCGCTGCGTCGAGCATCTGCTGCAACGTCAGGTTGATGCGATCATCATTTCCACATCTTTACCGCCGGAACATCCTTTTTATCAGCGTTGGGCCAATGATGATTTCCCCATCATTGCGCTGGATCGCGCGCTCGACCCTGAGCATTTCATCAGCGTTGTCGGTGCCGATCAGGAAGATGCGTTGATGCTGGCACAGGAATTACGGACGTTCCCTGCTGAATCGGTATTGTATCTCGGTGCATTGCCGGAATTATCGGTCAGCTTCCTGCGCGAACAGGGTTTCCGTGAGGCCTGGGCTGAAGATTCACGTCAGCCGCAGTATCTTTATGCCAATGCGTATGACCGCGAATCCGCGGCGGTGGTGTTTGCCCAGTGGCTGAAACACAATCCGATGCCGCAGGCGCTTTTCACCACCTCGTTCCAGTTGTTGCAGGGCGTCATGGACGTCACGCTGAAAACGGAAGGACGTTTGCCTGTCGATCTGGTGATCGCCACCTTCGGGGATAACGAACTTCTCGACTTCCTTGAGTGTCCGGTTCTGGCGGTCGCACAGCGTCATCGTGACGTTGCCGAACGCGTGCTGGAGCTGGTACTGGCGTGCCTGGATGAACCGAAAAAACCAAAAGCAGGCCTGACCCGTATTCGCCGCAACCTCTTCCGTCGTGGCAGGTTGAGCCGCAAGTAATCCTGACGGGTATTCAATTGAATGCCCGTGATTCCCTCGCACAAACACGCTTTCCTTTCCTCTTTTGCCTAATTGCTCATTCTGCTCACAAACACGAAAAAAAATCACCATGCGGTGAAAGTGGTTATTTTAGGAGCATTCCCAGAGCGCTGAATTATTAAGAAATGTTTTCGCCTTTCAGTTGCCGATATAAATCTGTTTATTGATATCTAAAATACGTTAATGCTGCCTGCAAAAGTGCTGTAGAATTCCCCGCTTAATTTCTCCGGGTCTGCGGCTGTTTCGCGACTCGTGGTTTTTAAACACCCTGAAAGGCTTGTGCCATGCGGGCTGGCTCGCAAAATGATGATGATTTAGCCGTGATAGCCAAAAAAAAATCGGAAATGATTTTTCTTATGGCAAAAAGAACAAGAAACGAGAGTCAGATAACAGAAGAATATAAATAGTTAAATAATATTCAGTTTGGTTTTTTTTTAAACGAAATTATTAACCCTCCGAAATTTCTTCAACTAATCATGACGTTATTTTCTATTTCACCTCTAAAATACCTCACCGCGTTACGTTGGGCTTTCGGGTCTTCGCGTAAATATTGCCAAACCGCCTCCGCTCTGGCTTGACAAGGTTTTAAAACCATCCGTAAACTCTTTTAAGTGGGAATTTGTGGAGGAAAGTGGTGATTAGGGTCATAGAGGGGTAGATCGGTCATGTTTCGTGGCGCGACGATGGTTAACCTCGACAGCAAAGGGCGACTTGCCGTACCCACCCGTTACCGGGATTTGCTGAGCGAAGAATCGCAAGGTCAAATGGTGTGTACCATAGACCTCCATCACCCCTGCCTCCTCCTTTACACCCTTCCCGAGTGGGAAATTATCGAACGTAAATTGTCCCGTCTGTCGAGTATGAACCCCGTTGAGCGCCGTATTCAGCGCCTGTTACTGGGACATGCAAGTGAATGTCAGATGGATAACGCCGGGCGTCTGTTGATTGCCACTACGCTGCGTCAGCACGCCGGGCTCGCAAAAGAAGTGATGCTGGTTGGGCAGTTCAACAAGTTTGAACTGTGGGATGAACAGACCTGGTATCAACAAGTTAAGGAAGACATAGACGCTGAACAATCGTCTCAGGAACCACTCTCTGACCGATTACAGGACTTGTCATTATAAGCATGGTTGAAAACTACAAACACACTTCCGTCTTGCTGGATGAAGCCGTCAACGGCCTGAACATCCGCCAGGACGGCATTTACATAGACGGAACCTTTGGCCGCGGTGGCCACTCACGTCTGATTTTGTCACAGCTTGGCCCGCAAGGTCGCCTGCTGGCGATCGACCGCGATCCGCAGGCAATTAAAGCCGCAGAATCTATTGATGACGCGCGTTTTTCTATCGTTCACGGACCTTTCTCCGACCTCGCTGACTACGTTCGCGAACGCGGTCTGGAAGGTAAGATCGACGGCGTACTGCTGGATTTAGGTGTTTCCTCGCCGCAGCTTGATGATGCGGAACGTGGTTTCTCCTTTATGCGTGACGGACCTCTGGATATGCGCATGGATCCGACGCGTGGTTACTCAGCGGCCGAATGGCTGATGAAAGCGGAAGAAGAAGACATCATCTGGGTATTGAAAACGTTTGGTGAAGAGCGTTTTGCAAAACGCATTGCGCGCGCGATTGTCGAGCGTAACCGCGAATTGCCAATGACGCGAACAAAAGAACTGGCTGATTTGATTGCGAACGCCTCGCCGTTTCGTGAGAAGCATAAGCATCCGGCGACACGCAGCTTCCAGGCGATTCGTATCTACATCAACAGTGAGCTGGAAGAAATCGAACGTGCGCTGGATGGCGCGCTGGAAATTCTGGCACCGGCAGGGCGTTTATCCGTGATCAGCTTCCACTCACTGGAAGACCGCATCGTGAAACGCTTTATCCGTCAGCACAGCCGTGGCGCTCAGGTGCCGGCCGGTATTCCGATGACAGAAGCGCAGATCGCGGAACTTGGCGGACGCTCATTAAAATCAGTGGGAAAAATGATGCCTTCCGATGCGGAAGTGTCAGAAAACCCGCGGGCACGCAGTTCAGTCCTGCGTTTTGCTGAGAGAACGGCATCGTGATTGGCAATGAACGCCACGGTTTAGTGGGGGTCATTGCCAGCGACATTTTGCGCAATGGCAAGATCCCGATGATTTTGCTGATTGCCGTTTTGATCAGCGCCATCTTCGTTGTCACCACTGCGCACCGTACGCGTTTACTGACGGCACAGCGGGAACAGTTAGTACTGGAAAGGGATGCGCTGGACATTGAGTGGCGCAACCTGATCCTCGAAGAGAATGCCCTTGGCGATCACAGCCGGGTAGAACGCATCGCAACGGAGAAATTGCAGATGCAACATGTTGATCCATCTCAAGAAACTATTGTGGTTCAACCTTAAAATGTGCACGGAGGATACAGGCAGCTAATGAAAGCAACACGCACCGCGAAGTTAAAGCGTCCCGAAGATCAAGCCAGCTTTATCAGCTGGCGTTTTGCGTTGTTGTGCGCCTGTATTTTACTTGCCCTGCTGGGCCTGATGTTGCGGGTGGCTTATCTTCAGGTGATAAACCCGGATAAGCTGGTGAAAGAAGGGGATTTACGTTCCCTGCGCGTTCAAACCATTCCGACATCCCGTGGGATGATCACCGACCGCTCAGGACGGCCTCTGGCGGTCAGCGTGCCTGTAAATGCGATTTGGGCCGATCCGAAAGAGATTAACGATCGCGGTGGCATCACGGTCGACACAAAGTGGAAAGCACTCGCCGATGCGCTCAACATGCCACTCGATCAGCTGTCTGCCCGCATCAACGCCAATCCCAAAGGCCGCTTCGTTTATCTCGCCCGTCAGATCAACCCTTCCGTTGGCGAATACATTCGCAAACTCAAACTGCCAGGGATTTCACTGCGTCAGGAGTCCCGTCGTTACTACCCGGCCGGACAGGTGACATCGCACGTCATTGGCGTCACTAACATCGATGGCGAAGGCATTGAAGGCGTTGAGAAAAGTTTTGACCGCTGGCTGACCGGAAAGCCGGGCGAGCGCACCATCCGTAAAGACCGCTTTGGGCGCGTCATTGAAGACATTTCCTCCGTTGACAGCCAGGCAGCGCACAATCTGGCGCTGAGCATCGACGAACGTTTGCAGGCACTGGTGTATCGCGAACTGAATAACGCCGTGGCCTTTAACAAAGCCGAATCAGGCACTGCGGTACTGGTCGATGTACAAACCGGCGAAGTGCTGGCGATGGCCAACAGCCCGTCTTACAACCCAAATAACATGCCGAACACGCCGAAAGACGTGATGCGTAACCGCGCCATCACCGACATCTTCGAGCCAGGTTCCACCGTCAAACCAATGGTGGTGATGACGGCGCTGAAAAATGGTGTCGTGCGCGAGAACAGTGTGCTGAACACCGTGCCGTATCGAATCAACGGTCATGAGATTAAAGATGTGGCCCGTTACGCGGAGCTGTCCGTGACGGGTATCTTGCAGAAGTCGAGTAACGTCGGTGTTTCACGACTGGCGTTGTCGATGCCGTCCGCAGAGCTGGTAGACACTTACTCGCGATTCGGATTGGGAAAACCGACCAATTTGGGACTGGTTGGAGAAAGCAGTGGCTTATACCCTAAAAAACAACGGTGGTCTGACATAGAGAGGGCCACCTTCTCTTTCGGCTACGGGCTAATGGTGACACCTCTCCAGCTAGCGCGAGTCTACGCAACGATTGGCAGCATGGGCATTTATCGTCCGCTGTCGATAACAAAAGTTGATCCGCCTGTCTCCGGCGAACGCATCTTCCCTGAACCGATTGTCCGCACCGTCGTGCATATGATGGAAAGCGTCGCACTGCCCGGCGGTGGTGGCGTGAAAGCGGCGATCAAGGGTTATCGCATTGCGATTAAAACCGGTACCGCGAAGAAAGTCGGTCCCGATGGTAAGTACGTGAACAAATACATTGCCTACACCGCAGGCGTTGCACCGGCAAGCAATCCGAGATTTGCGCTGGTGGTGGTTATCAACGATCCGCAGGCAGGGAAGTATTACGGTGGGGCCGTTTCCGCACCTGTGTTTGGCGCGATCATGGGCGGCGTATTGCGCACCATGAACATCGAACCGGATGCGCTGACTGCCGATGAAAATGCAGACATAGTGAATAATCAAAAAGAGGCTTCAGGTGGCAGATCGTAATTTGCGCGACCTATTAGCGCCCTGGGTGAGTGATGCCCCGGCAGTAGCGCTAAAAGACATGATTTTAGACAGCCGCGTGGCGGCTGCCGGAGATCTGTTCGTCGCGATTTCAGGCCATACCAGCGACGGGCGTCGTTTTATTCCCCAGGCAATTGCCCAGGGCGTCGCTGCCGTTGTGGCCGAAGCAAAGGGTGAACAAGAGCACGGAACGGTTAGCCAGATGCATGGCGTGCCGGTGATTTACCTCGAGAATCTCAATGTTTTGCTGTCCGAACTGGCAGGGCATTTTTACCATCAGCCGGGTCAGGCCTTACGTCTGATCGGTGTCACCGGCACCAACGGCAAAACTACTACCACGCAGCTGCTGGCGCAGTGGAGTCAGTTGCTCGGTGAAACCAGCGCCGTGATGGGTACCGTCGGCAATGGTTTGCTCGATAAAGTGGTACCGGCGGAAAATACCACCGGTTCTGCAGTACAGGTTCAGCATATTCTGGCGGATTTAGTACAACAGGGCGCCACTTTCGCTGCGATGGAAGTTTCTTCCCACGGTCTGGTTCAGCACCGCGTTGCCGCGCTGCCATTTGCCGCCGCGGCCTTCACCAACCTGAGCCGCGATCACCTGGATTATCACGGTGACATGCAGAGCTACGAAGACGCCAAATGGCAGCTCTTCTCCTCGCATCAGGTCGGCCAAAAAATTATCAATGCTGACGACGAAGTCGGGTTGCGCTGGCTGGCGAAAACCCCGGATGCTATCGCCGTCACGATGGAAGACAAGATCCCGGCAGGCTGGAAAGGCCGCTGGCTGGCGGCGCGCAGCGTGAATTATCATGACAACGGCGCGACCGTAAATATCGATTCAAGCTGGGGTGAAGGCCTGCTGGAAAGCCGCCTGATGGGCGCATTCAACGTCAGCAATTTGCTGGTGGCGTTGGCGACCCTGCTTTCACAAGATTATCCGCTGGCTCAGTTGCTGGCGGTAAGTTCACAACTGCAACCGGTGTGCGGCCGCATGGAAGTATTCAATGCGCCGGGCAAACCGACCGCTGTTGTGGATTATGCTCATACGCCTGACGCGTTGGAAAAAGCGCTGGCGGCGGCACGTCTGCACTGTCGTGGCACGCTGTGGTGCGTGTTTGGTTGCGGCGGCGATCGTGACAAAGGCAAACGTCCTCTGATGGGCGGCATTGCGGAACAGTACGCCGATCGCGTGATCGTGACAGATGACAACCCTCGCAGCGAAGAGCCCCGCGCAATTGTCGCTGATATCCTTGCCGGGCTGCTGGATGCTGGCCGTGCGCAGGAAATTCATGGCCGCGCAGAGGCAGTGACCAGCGCGATTATGCAAGCCACTGAAGATGACGTTGTGCTGATCGCCGGTAAAGGCCACGAGGATTACCAGCTGGTGGGCAATCAGCGTCTCGACTATTCCGACCGCGTAACCGTTGCCCGTTTGCTGGGGGTGATCGCATGATCCGCGTTTCCCTGCAAACGTTGAGTGCGGCGCTCAATGCCGAGCTTATCGGCAACGATACTCAAATCGACAGTGTCACTACAGATACCCGTCAGATTACATCGGGCTGTTTGTTCATCGCCCTGAAAGGCGAAAAATTTGATGCGCATGACTTTGCGGCCGATGCCGTTAAAGCCGGTTCAGGGGCTTTACTGGTAAGTAAGCGCTTACCGGTGGACGTGCCGCAGTTAGTGGTGGCGGATACCCGAATTGCGCTCGGCCAGCTCGGCGGCTGGGTGCGTCAGCAGGTTCCTGCCCGCGTGGTCGGCCTGACCGGTTCCTCAGGTAAAACGTCCGTGAAAGAGATGACCGCAGCGATTTTACGCGAGTGCGGCAATGTGCTCTACACCGCAGGCAACTTCAATAACGATATCGGCGTACCGCTGACGTTGCTGCGCCTGACCGCAGAACATGATTTTGCCGTCATCGAAATGGGCGCTAACCATCCGGGCGAAATCGCTTATACCACCGCACTGGCCAGGCCTGGAACGGCGCTGGTCAATAACCTGTCAGCCGCTCACCTTGAAGGTTTTGGTTCATTGGCCGGCGTTGCGCAGGCCAAGGGTGAAATTTTTGAAGGTCTGCCTGAAAACGGCACGGCGATTATTAATGCTGATAGCAACGACTGGCCGAACTGGCAGCGCAAGCTCGGCGGCAAAACCGTCTGGCGATTCTCTTCGACAAAAGATTCGGCGCAACAGAATGATGGCAGCGATTTCTTCGCAACAGACGTCAAAATCAGTCCGCTGAACACCGTCTTTACCCTGCATTCTCCTCAAGGCAGCATAGATGTTTCGCTGCCTGTGCCGGGCCGTCACAATATTGCTAACGCGATGGCTGCGGCCGCGCTGGCGCTGTCGGTCGGCGCTTCACTCGAAAATGTTCGCGCCGGTCTGACGACTCTGCAATCGGTCAAAGGCCGCTTGTTCCCGATCGCACTTTGCGACGGTAAAACGCTGCTCGATGACAGCTACAACGCCAACGTTGGTTCGATGACCGCCGCCGCGCAAGTGCTGGCAGAAATGCCGGGCTATCGCGTAATGGCCGTTGGCGACATGGCGGAACTGGGCGCACAAAGCGAAGCGTGTCACCGCGAGGTGGGCGAAGCGATTCGTGCAGCCGGGATCGACAAAGTTTTCAGTATTGGCCACGACAGCCGCATCATCAGTGATGTCAGCGGGTGTGGTGAGCATTTAGCGGATAAGGCAGCCCTGACGGCGCGCCTGACGAGCTTACTGTCTGAACATGCGGTAATTACCGTTTTAATTAAAGGTTCACGTAGTGCCGCAATGGAGCAGGTAGTACGCGCGTTACAGGAGAATGCAACATGTTAGTTTGGCTGGCAGAACACTTGGTCAAATATTATTCCGGATTCAACGTCTTTTCCTATCTGACGTTTCGCGCCATTGTCAGCCTGCTGACTGCATTGTTCCTGTCATTGTGGATTGGTCCGCGGATGATTGCCCGTCTGCAAAAAATGTCATTCGGTCAGGTTGTGCGTAACGACGGCCCGGAATCACATTTTAGTAAACGCGGCACGCCAACCATGGGCGGGCTGATGATCCTGGCCTCCATTACCATTTCGGTGCTGATGTGGGCGTATCCCTCGAACCCGTATGTCTGGTGCGTGCTGTTCGTGCTGATCGGCTACGGCATCGTCGGTTTCATTGATGATTACCGCAAAGTGGTGCGTAAAGACACCAAAGGGTTAATCGCCCGCTGGAAATACTTCTGGCAGTCCGTGATTGCACTGGCCGCCGCTTTCACTATGTACGCCATCGGTAAAGACACCCCGGCGACAGAGCTGGTGGTGCCGTTCTTTAAAGACGTTATGCCACAGCTGGGCCTGCTGTACATCCTGCTGAGCTACTTCGTGATTGTGGGTACCAGTAACGCCGTCAATCTGACCGATGGTCTGGACGGGCTGGCGATTATGCCCACGGTGTTCGTCGCCGGTGGCTTTGCGCTGGTGGCCTGGGCGACAGGTAACATGAATTTCGCCAGCTACCTGCACATTCCTTATCTGCGCCACGCGGGGGAACTGGTGATCGTATGTACCGCGATTGTCGGTGCCGGGCTCGGATTCCTGTGGTTTAACACCTATCCGGCTCAGGTCTTCATGGGTGACGTCGGTTCTCTGGCCTTGGGCGGCGCGCTGGGTACCATCGCCGTCCTGCTGCGTCAGGAGTTCTTATTGGTGATTATGGGCGGTGTATTCGTGGTCGAAACACTGTCGGTGATCCTGCAAGTCGGGTCCTTTAAGTTACGTGGGCAGCGCATCTTCCGTATGGCGCCAATCCATCATCACTACGAACTTAAAGGCTGGCCGGAACCGCGCGTCATTGTGCGCTTCTGGATTATTTCGCTGATGCTGGTGCTGATCGGCCTTGCAACGCTGAAGGTACGTTAACTATGGCTGACTATCAGGGTAAAAAAGTCGTCATCATCGGGCTGGGGCTGACCGGCCTCTCTTGTGTTGATTTCTTTGTGGCACGGGGCGTGACGCCGCGTGTTATGGATACCCGCGTTAGCCCGTCAGGACTGGACAAGCTTGCGGATAATATTGAGCGTCATCTTGGTTCACTCAATGAAGAGTGGTTGCTGGATGCGGATCTGATCGTTGCCAGTCCGGGCATCGCACTGGCAACGCCTGCGCTGAGCGCCGCTGCTGAAGCCGGTGTGGAAATTGTCGGCGATATCGAGCTGTTTTGCCGTGAAACCCAGACGCCGATTGTGGCGATCACCGGTTCAAACGGTAAAAGCACAGTAACCATGCTGGTCGGTGAAATGGCGAAAGCCGCCGGATGGCGTGTTGGCGTAGGCGGCAATATCGGTCTGCCCGTACTGAACATGTTGGATCACGAATACGATCTCTTCGTGCTCGAACTCTCCAGCTTCCAGCTGGAAACGACAGAAAGTCTGCAAGCCGCTGCGGCCACCATTCTGAACGTGACTGAGGACCACATGGATCGCTATCCGTTTGGTCTGCAACAGTACCGTGCGGCCAAATTAAAAGTGTATGAGAACGCCGCGCTTTGCGTGGTGAATGCTGATGATGCACTGACCATGCCGGTACGCGGGGCTGATAAGCGTTGTGTGAGCTTTGGGGTGGATGTGGGGGATTATCACCTGACCCGCCAGCAGGATGATATCTGGCTGCGCGTGCGCGGTGAGAAAGTCCTGAATACCAATGAGATGCCGCTGACCGGCCGTCACAACTATACCAATGCGCTGGCGGCTTTGGCGCTGGCGGATGCCGTCGGTGTTCCTCATGCTTCCAGCCTGAAAGCGCTGACCACCTTTACCGGCCTGGCACATCGTTTTCAGATAGCCTGGCAACACAACGGTGTGCGCTGGATTAACGATTCCAAGGCAACCAACGTTGGCAGCACTGAAGCGGCACTCAATGGTCTGCACGTCGAGGGCACGCTGCACCTGTTACTGGGCGGCGACGGCAAATCTGCTGATTTCTCCCCGCTGACGCGTTATTTGCAGGGCGAGAAACTCCGCGTTTACTGCTTTGGCCGTGACGGGGCTGAACTGGCAGAGCTGCGCCCGGAAGTATCTTCTCTGTTTGAAACAATGGAGCAGGCGATGCGAGAAATCAGTTCACATCTGGCTTCCGGCGACATGGTGCTCCTGTCTCCCGCCTGTGCGAGTCTCGATCAGTTTCGCAGTTTTGAACACCGTGGTGATGTCTTCACTGCGCTGGCGAAGGAGCTTGGCTGATGCGGATCCGTATGCCGGGGCTGGGTCTCGTCAGAAAATTTAACGACTGGGTGATGGGTGCCAGAGAAAACGACACCGTCACGCTGGTGCTGTATGACCGCACGCTGCTGTGGCTGACCTTTGGCCTGGCGATTGTGGGTTTTGTGATGGTGACGTCAGCCTCGATGCCGATTGGTCAGCGTCTGGCGGATGACCCGTTCCTGTTCGCCAAGCGTGATGCGATTTATCTCGCGCTGGCTTTTGGAATGTCGCTGGTGACACTGCGTGTGCCGATGGCGGTGTGGCAGAAATACAGCAACGTACTGCTGTTGCTCTCGGTGGTGATGCTGCTGGTGGTGTTGGTGGTCGGCAGCTCGGTCAACGGGGCATCGCGCTGGATTTCCTTCGGCCCGCTGCGTATTCAGCCCGCCGAGTTTTCCAAATTGTCCCTGTTTTGCTACCTCGCCAGCTATCTGGTGCGCAAGGTGGATGAAGTCCGCAGTAACTTCTGGGGCTTCTGTAAGCCGATGGGCGTGATGGTCGTGCTGGCGGTGTTACTGCTGGCGCAGCCTGACCTCGGTACGGTGGTTGTACTGTTTATTACCACGCTGGCGATGCTGTTTCTGGCGGGGGCGAAAATGTGGCAGTTCCTGGCCATCATCGGCTCCGGTGCGTTTGCGGTTGTGCTGCTGATTATCGCCGAACCGTACCGTATGCGCCGTGTGACTTCCTTCTGGAATCCGTGGGCCGATCCGTTCGGCAGCGGCTACCAGTTAACCCAGTCACTGATGGCGTTTGGCCGCGGTGAGTTCTGGGGGCAGGGATTGGGTAACTCTGTGCAAAAGCTCGAGTATTTACCGGAAGCGCATACCGATTTTATCTTCTCGATTTTAGGCGAGGAACTGGGGTATTTCGGTGTGGTTTTAGCCCTGTTGATGGTATTCTTCGTCGCTTTTCGTGCGATGTCCATTGGACGTCGTGCATTAGAGCTCGATCAGCGATTTTCCGGCTTTTTGGCCTGCTCAATTGGCGTGTGGTTTAGCTTCCAGGCGCTGGTTAACGTTGGGGCCGCAGCGGGGATGTTGCCGACCAAAGGTTTGACCTTGCCGCTCATCAGTTACGGTGGTTCGAGCCTGATCATTATGTCGACGGCAATCGTGTTATTGCTGCGAGTGGATTTTGAAACGCGGCTGGCAAAAGCCCAGGCGTTTGTAAGGAGTGCCCGATGAGTGGCAATACCCGGCGTTTAATGGTGATGGCAGGCGGTACCGGTGGCCACGTTTTCCCCGGACTGGCCGTGGCACATCATCTGATGGATCAAGGCTGGGAAGTTCGCTGGCTGGGTACCGCAGATCGTATGGAAGCCGACCTGGTTCCTAAAAACGGCATTGAGATTGATTTCATTAAAATCTCAGGATTACGTGGGAAAGGTCTGAAAGCGCAACTCACTGCCCCGATTCGCATATATCATGCGTGGCGCCAGGCAAAAGCCATCATGAAGCGTTTCCAGCCTGATGTGGTGTTAGGCATGGGCGGGTACGTTTCCGGCCCCGGCGGCTTAGCAGCGTGGTCACTGGGCATTCCGGTGGTTTTGCATGAGCAAAATGGTATTGCCGGCATGACCAACCGGGGTTTGTCGCACATTGCTAAAAAAGTGTTGCAGGCGTTTCCCGGCGCATTCCCGAATGCTGACGTGGTGGGTAACCCGGTGCGTACCGATGTGCTGGCGCTCGAATTGCCGGAAACTCGTCTCGCCGGGCGCGAAGGCCCTATCCGCGTTCTGGTCATTGGCGGGAGTCAGGGCGCGCGGGTGCTGAACCAGAGCATGCCGGACGTGGCGGCGCTGATGGGCGATAAAATCACGCTGTGGCATCAGGTGGGTAAAGGTGCACTGGAGTCCGTCAATCAGGCTTATGAAAAAGTCGGTCAGATGCAGCATAAAGTGACCGAGTTTATTGATGATATGGCGCAGGCGTATGCCTGGGCGGATGTGGTGGTCTGTCGTTCCGGGGCGTTAACGGTCAGCGAAATCGCTGCCGCAGGTTTACCGGCGATATTCGTCCCTTTCCAGCATAAAGACCGCCAGCAGTACTGGAATGCGTTGCCGCTGGAAAAAGCCGGTGCCGCGAAGATTATCGAGCAGAAAGATTTTAGCGCTGCCGCAGTGGCTGATTTGATGGCCGGATGGGACAGAACCCATCTTATGGAAATGGCGCGTGCTGCACGCGCAGCTGCCATTCCTGATGCGACAGAGCGTGTGGCCGCCGAAGTGGTTGCCGCCAGTAAAAAATGAAATTGAACGGGCCGTGCGATGCAGGGTCCCAGCCGTAAGAAACGGATTAATCAGTAACCTGAAATAGTGAATAAAAACGTGAATACACAACAATTGGCGAAACTGCGTACCTTCGTGCCCGAGATGCATCGTGTCAGGCACATTCACTTTGTTGGCATCGGTGGTGCCGGCATGGGTGGTATCGCCGAAGTGTTGGCAAATGAAGGCTATCAGATCAGCGGTTCTGACCTGGCACCTAATGCGGTGACGCAGCAACTGACGGCGCTGGGCGCGAAGATTTATTTCAATCACCGCCCTGAGAACGTGCTGGATGCCAGCGTCGTGGTCGTTTCTACGGCCATCTCTTCCGATAACCCGGAAATCGTTGCGGCACGCGAAGCGCGAATACCTGTGATTCGCCGCGCCGAAATGCTTGCCGAGCTGATGCGTTTTCGTCACGGCATCGCTGTGGCAGGTACGCACGGTAAAACCACGACCACGGCCATGGTCACCAGTATTTATGCCGAGGCCGGACTGGATCCGACCTTTGTGAACGGTGGATTGGTGAAAGCCGCAGGCACGCACGCACGTCTGGGCTCAAGCCGCTTCCTGATTGCTGAAGCAGACGAAAGCGACGCGTCTTTCCTGCATCTGCAACCGATGGTGGCGATTGTCACCAATATCGAAGCAGACCACATGGACACGTATCAGGGTGATTTTGAAAACCTGAAACAAACGTTTGTGAATTTCCTGCATAACCTGCCGTTCTACGGACGCGCAGTGATGTGCATCGATGATCCGGTGATCAGGGAACTGATCCCTCGCGTTGGTCGTCATATCACTACCTACGGCTTCAGCGAAGACGCAGACGTGATGATTGAGAGCTACCGTCAGGAAGGCGCGCAAGGGCACTTCACTCTGCGTCGTCACGACCTGCCGCAAATAACTGTCACGCTGAACGCACCGGGCCGTCATAACGCCCTGAATGCAGCGGCAGCAGTTGCGGTTGCGACCGACGAAGGCATCTGCGACGACGCGATTTTGCGGGCGCTGGAAGGCTTCCAGGGCACCGGACGCCGTTTCGATTTCCTCGGTGAATTCCCGCTGGAGAATGTGAATGGCAAATCCGGCAGCGCCATGCTGGTTGATGACTACGGTCACCATCCGACAGAAGTGGACGCCACTGTAAAAGCGGCACGCGCAGGCTGGGCAAATAAACGTCTGGTGATGATTTTCCAGCCGCACCGTTACACGCGTACCCGCGATTTATACGATGATTTCGCCAACGTGTTGTCACAGGTCGATGTGCTGATCATGCTCGATGTTTACCCGGCTGGCGAAACGCCGATTCCGGGCGCAGACAGCCGCTCGCTGTGCCGCACCATTCGCGCACGTGGCAAGCTGGATCCGATTTTGGTTTCTGATATTGACGCTGTGCCTGAAAGTCTGGCGCAGATCCTCGAAGGGGACGATTTAGTCCTGGTTCAGGGCGCCGGTACCATCGGCAAAGTGGCCCGCAAATTGGCTGATCAAAAGTTGCAGCCAGTGAAGAAAGGTGAAGAACATCATGTCTGAGAAAGTAGCAGTTTTATTTGGTGGTACTTCCGCAGAACGCGATGTGTCATTACAGTCTGGCGCTGCCGTGCTGGCAGGCTTACGTGAGTCTGGCGTAGATGCTCACGGCATTGATACTAAAACAGTTAACGTCGCGCTGCTTAAAGAGCAGGGCTTCAGCAAAGTCTTTATTGCGCTGCACGGTCGCGGTGGTGAAGACGGCACGATGCAGGGCATGCTCGAGCAAATCGGCCTGCCGTATACCGGCAGCGGCGTGATGGCTTCCGCCCTGACCATGGACAAATTCCGCACCAAACTGGTGTGGCAGGCGCTGGGTTTCCCCGTTGCCCCGTTCGTGGCGTTGCATCGTTCACAAATTGAAGAAGCAGGGCAGGGCGCTCTGGCGGCAAAAATCGCGGCATTGGGTTTACCGGTGATCGTCAAGCCAAGTCGCGAAGGCTCCAGCGTTGGCATGAGCAAAGTGACAACCGAACAGGAGTTGTTACCGGCCCTGCAGGAAGGCTTCCGTCATGATGATAACGTCCTGGTGGAAAAATGGCTGAGCGGCCCGGAATACACCGTCGCTATCGTGGGCGAACAGGTGATGCCTTCGATCCGTATTCAGCCTGCCGGAACATTTTATGACTATCAGGCAAAATATCTGTCTGATGAAACACAGTATTTCTGCCCAAGTGGTTTAAGTCAGGCGCAGGAAGAAGAGTTGTCCGCTCTGGCATTACAGGCTTATCAGGCGCTCGATTGCAGCGGTTGGGGACGCGTTGATGTCATGCAGGATGGCGACGGCAGCTTTAATCTGCTGGAAGCCAATACGTCGCCGGGCATGACCAGCCACAGTCTGGTACCGATGGCGGCGAAAAATGCCGGGCTGAGCTTCCCGCAATTGGTTTTCCGTATTCTGGAACTGGCTGACTGATATGTCTCAAGCCGCCCTGAATACCCGAGAGCGAGAGACGGCCGAGAGCAATAACGGCGGCCGTCGTAGTAACGGCGGCCAGTTGGCAGGGATCGTGTTTCTGCTGCTGGTCGCAGGCACCATCTTATGGAGTGCATGGGCCGTTGTTATCTGGATGCAGGATGCGAACCGGCTGCCTTTATCGCAGCTGGTGGTGACCGGCGAGCGCCATTACACCACTAACGACGATATTCGTCAGGCGATCCTGTCCTTAGGGGCGCCGGGCACGTTCATGACGCAGGATGTGAATATCATCCAGCAACAGATTGAACGTTTGCCGTGGATTAAGCAGGCCAGCGTACGCAAGCAATGGCCGAATGAACTGAAGATACATCTGGTGGAGTATGTGCCGGTTGCACACTGGAATGATTTGCATATGGTCGATGCCGACGGCAAATCATTCAGCATACCCGCCGAGCGCGTAGTGAATCAGAAAATGCCGTTGCTCTATGGTCCGGAAGGCAGCGAACAGGATGTTTTGCAAGGCTATCAAACGATGAGTCAGGCGCTGGCCGCCGGCAAGTTCACGTTGAAAGCCGTGGCAATGAGTGCTCGTCACTCGTGGCAGTTAACTCTGGATAATGATGTTCGGCTGGAGTTGGGGAGAGATGACCGGATGGGGCGTTTACAACGTTTTATCGAGCTTTATCCGAGATTCCAGCAACAGGCCGACGCCGATAAAAAACGCATCACTTATGTCGATTTACGTTATGACAGCGGTGCGTCAGTCGGCTGGGCGCCGGAGTTTATTGACCAGCAAAACAGTAATCAGCAACAGAATCAGGCACAGGCTAAACAACAATGATCAAGTCGACGGACAGAAAACTGGTAGTTGGGCTGGAAATCGGTACTGCAAAAGTCGCCGCATTGGTGGGTGAAGTCCTGCCCGATGGCATGGTCAACATTATCGGCGTGGGCAGTTGCCCATCCCGTGGCATGGACAAGGGTGGCGTTAACGATCTGGAATCGGTGGTGAAATGCGTTCAACGCGCCATCGATCAGGCCGAACTGATGGCTGATTGTCAGATTTCCTCTGTTTACCTCGCTTTATCTGGTAAACATATCAGTTGTCAGAATGAAATAGGGATGGTTCCTATTTCAGAAGAGGAAGTGACGCAGGAAGATGTAGAGAACGTTGTGCACACTGCCAAGTCGGTGCGTGTGCGTGATGAGCATCGTGTGCTTCACGTTATTCCTCAGGAATATGCCATCGATTATCAGGAAGGCATTAAAAATCCGGTGGGGTTATCCGGCGTGCGTATGCAGGCCAAAGTTCACCTGATTACCTGCCATAACGATATGGCGAAGAACATTGTTAAAGCGGTTGAACGATGCGGTCTGAAAGTTGACCAACTGATTTTCGCCGGTCTCGCGGCCAGTTATGCCGTTCTGACCGAAGATGAACGCGAATTAGGTGTCTGCGTCGTCGATATTGGTGGCGGAACCATGGATATCGCTGTTTATACCGGTGGCGCACTGCGTCATACTAAGGTTATCCCTTATGCAGGGAATGTGGTCACCAGCGATATCGCTTATGCGTTTGGTACACCACCGACCGATGCCGAAGCCATCAAGGTTCGTCACGGGTGTGCATTAGGGTCGATTGTCGGCAAAGACGAAAATGTCGAAGTGCCGAGCGTGGGCGGACGTCCGCCGCGCAGTCTGCAACGGCAGACACTGGCTGAAGTCATCGAGCCTCGTTATACAGAATTGCTAAATCTTGTGAATGACGAAATTTTGCAATTGCAGGAGCAGTTACGTCAGCAGGGCGTAAAACATCATCTGGCCGCAGGTATCGTTTTGACAGGCGGCGCAGCACAAATTGATGGTCTGGCAGCTTGTGCGCAACGGGTATTCCATACTCAGGTGCGTATCGGGCAACCTCTGAACATCACCGGGCTGACAGATTATGCGCAGGAACCTTACTACTCAACTGCTGTAGGGCTGCTGCACTATGGTAAAGAGTCTCACCTGAGCGGTGAGGCCGAAGTGGAAAAACGCGCCTCAGTGGGCAACTGGTTCAAACGAATCAATAGCTGGCTGAGAAAAGAGTTTTAATGTTTTAACAACGGGATCATGCTTCCAAGTATTTCGATCCCGACGCGACAGACACAAAACGGAGAGAAACTATGTTTGAACCTATGGAACTGACCAACGATGCGGTGATTAAAGTCATCGGCGTCGGCGGTGGTGGCGGTAACGCTGTCGAACACATGGTGCGCGAGCGCATCGAAGGTGTTGAATTCTTTGCCGTTAACACCGACGCTCAGGCGTTGCGTAAAACGGCAGTAGGCCAGACTATTCAGATTGGTAGCGGTATTACCAAAGGTCTGGGTGCTGGTGCGAATCCGGAAGTGGGTCGCAATTCTGCAGAAGAAGACCGTGAAGCCCTGCGTGCTGCGCTAGAAGGTGCGGACATGGTCTTTATCGCAGCGGGCATGGGTGGCGGTACCGGTACCGGTGCAGCGCCAGTGGTTGCTGAAGTCGCTAAAGATTTAGGTATTCTGACCGTCGCTGTCGTGACTAAGCCATTCAACTTTGAAGGCAAAAAACGCATGGCATTCGCGGAGCAGGGTATCGCTGAGCTGTCCAAACATGTGGACTCCCTGATCACTATCCCGAACGACAAATTGTTGAAAGTTCTGGGTCGCGGTATTTCTCTGCTGGACGCCTTCGGTGCGGCCAACGACGTGCTGAAAGGCGCGGTGCAGGGTATTGCAGAGCTGATCACCCGTCCGGGTCTGATGAACGTCGACTTCGCCGATGTGCGCACCGTGATGTCCGAAATGGGTTATGCCATGATGGGATCCGGCGTGGCTTGTGGTGAAGACCGTGCTGAAGAAGCGGCTGAAATGGCGATCTCCAGCCCGTTGCTGGAAGATATCGACCTGTCAGGTGCTCGCGGCGTTCTGGTCAACATCACTGCCGGCTTTGACCTGCGTCTGGATGAATTCGAAACCGTGGGTAACACTATCCGTGCTTTCGCTTCTGACAACGCAACCGTGGTTATCGGTACTTCCCTTGACCCGGAAATGAACGACGAATTGCGCGTAACGGTAGTGGCAACCGGTATCGGCATGGACAAACGTCCTGAGATCACTTTGGTGACCAATAAGCCAGCCAGCCAGCCTGTTATGGATCATCGCTACCAGCAGCACGGGATGTCTCCGTTGCCGCAGGAAACGAAGCCAGCTGCCAAAGTGGTTAACGATCAGAGCGCGCAATCCAATAAAGAGCCCGACTATCTGGACATCCCGGCCTTCCTGCGTAAGCAGGCAGACTAGTCTGAATTGTAGGATCTCCGCTCTTTGTGCTAAACTGTCCCGCCAACCTTAATGTACTATGAAAAGGTTGGTAGGATAGATGGATAACATTGCGAGATAAAAACGATGATCAAACAACGTACATTAAAACGTATCGTTCAGGCGACGGGCGTCGGTTTACATACCGGCAAGAAAGTCACCCTGACTCTGCGTCCTGCACCGGCCAATACCGGGGTCATCTATCGTCGCACTGACTTGAATCCACCGGTCGATTTCCCGGCAGATGCCAAATCCGTGCGTGATACCATGCTCTGTACTTGCCTGGTCAATGAGCATGACGTACGTATTTCTACGGTAGAGCACCTTAATGCGGCTCTTGCTGGCCTGGGCATCGATAACATCGTTATCGAAGTCGATGCGCCTGAAGTGCCAATTATGGATGGTAGTGCTGCACCTTTCGTCTATCTGTTGATGGATGCAGGGATTGAAGAGCTGAACTGCGCGAAGAAATTCCTGCGCATCAAACAGACTGTGCGTGTTGAAGACGGTGACAAGTGGGCCGAGTTTAAACCTTTCAATGGTTTCTCTCTGGACTTCACCATTGACTTTAAACACCCGGCGATTGATTCCAGCTCACAGCGCTACAAAATGAATTTCTCTGCAGAAGCATTTGTTCGCCAAATCAGCCGCGCACGCACATTTGGTTTTATGCGTGATATCGAGTACTTGCAGTCACGTGGTTTGTGCCTGGGTGGCAGCTTTGATTGTGCGATTGTTGTGGATGATTACCGCGTACTTAACGAAGATGGCCTGCGTTTTGAAGATGAATTCGTTCGTCACAAAATGTTGGATGCTATCGGCGATCTGTTCATGTGTGGACATAACATCATTGGTGCGTTTACCGCATACAAGTCTGGCCACGCATTGAACAATAAGTTACTGCAAGCGGTATTGGCGCAGCAGGAAGCCTGGGAACTCGTTACCTTCCAGGATGAGGCTGAAGTGCCATTGGCTTTTAAAGCCCCTTCTACAGTATTGGCATAATCGGTACAGATATTACTGTTTTACTTATTACGACTGGTTGTTCTGGCACTCTCTCCGGCTAGGTCAGCCAGTCGTTCTAATGCCTTCCTCAGTTTTTCCGGGCTACGGCTCGCCAGTCCTCTCAATTCATCTGCACTCTGTGAACTCAAATGCCTGACTGGCATCGACTCTGCTGCAATCGCCTTATTTTTCTCAGCAATCTGCGAAGCATTTTCCATCTTAGCCATTAACGAAGGATTAATCCTGATGTCGATTGATGACAATGATGGTAGAATTTGCGCTCGAAGTGCAGAGAGTAATGCCGGTTGTTCATAGCGTAATCGCATCATCCAGCTGGCATTAGCGATTTCCAGCACTAAAACTCCCTGTCGATAATTACCGACGCGACACCATGGTTGCATAGGCGACGGTAACAGACCCTTCACTGCGCGGTTGAGTTTTAATAACGCCGCAGCGCGCTGTTGAACATTCCGCAGCGGGCTTTGTTCCGTTGAAGAGGCGTCATCGAACAGGATATCTAATAATTGTGGGCGACTATCGCGCATGATGGGCTCCGGCGGATTATAAACGTGTGATTGGTATTCTAAATCGTTGGCGACAATTTGGCAGAAAGTATTTTTGGCCGCATCTCCTGTTGGGGATGGTCGCGGCGAGCCTTGGCGTGTCGACGAATCTCTCACAAACGGAACTGGCCTCGGTTCCCAATACGTCTTCAAGTCTTAACCGTCTAAACATCGGTAATACCGGGCTGAGCAATCTCGCCTTACTTCAGGCACATCGTCGCCCGTCTTTCGGTGTCGATTATTGGCAGCAGCATGCGCTACGTACGGTAATTCGTCACCTTTCTTTTGCTCTGGCACCGCAGGTGGTTTACACCGCTTCGCCGGAAGTGATTGCTGAAGAAGCCGAGCCGCTGCACGTTCAGCAACTGGCTTTGCTGGTGACCCTGAATGCCTTGCTGACCCATGAATCTAAACCTCCGGTGATCATTCGTCGGACGCAGCAGCCTTTGCTGACTACCTCCTCTTCGCATCAAACCGGCCTGTGGCTGGCACAGGTACAGGGCATTCGTGCCGGCCCGATCACCCTGATTTAACACACTCTCATTTAAACACTTTATCTATAAATCAATAAATTAGGGCCGATTTTAACGGCCTCAAAGAGATATCAAGCATCATGTTAATCAAATTATTGACCAAAGTTTTTGGTAGCCGTAACGATCGTACATTGCGCCGTATGCGCAAAGTGGTTGAGCTCATCAACCGCATGGAACCTGAAGTTCAGAAGCTGACAGATGATCAGCTAAGAGCCAAAACCGATGAATTCCGCGCGCGCCTGGCGAAAGGCGAAGTGCTGGAAACGTTGATCCCTGAAGCCTTTGCTGTAGTACGTGAATCCAGTAAACGTGTGTTCGGTATGCGTCACTTCGACGTGCAGCTGCTCGGTGGTATGGTGCTCAATGAGCGTTGTATCGCAGAAATGCGTACTGGTGAAGGTAAAACCCTGACGGCAACGTTGCCGGCTTACCTGAACGCGCTGAGTGGCAAAGGCGTTCACGTCGTGACCGTCAATGACTATTTAGCACAGCGTGACGCCGAAAATAACCGTCCACTGTTTGAATTCCTGGGCCTTAGCATCGGGATCAACTTACCGGGTATGCCTTCCCCTGCTAAGCGCGCAGCTTACGCAGCTGACATCACCTATGGTACGAACAACGAATACGGCTTTGACTACCTGCGTGACAACATGGCGTTCAGCCCTGAAGAACGCGTACAGCGTAAACTTCACTACGCGCTGGTGGATGAGGTCGACTCCATCCTGATCGATGAAGCCCGTACTCCACTGATCATCTCCGGCCCGGCTGAAGACAGCTCAGAAATGTACACCCGCGTAGACAAACTGATCCCTAAACTGATCCGTCAGGAAAAAGAGGATTCGGATTCCTTCCAGGGCGAAGGTCACTTCTCCGTGGATGAGAAAGCGCGTCAGGTTCACCTGACGGAACGCGGTCTGGTCCTGATTGAAGAAATGCTGGTAGAAGCGGACATCATGCAAGAGGGCGAATCCCTGTATTCCCCGACTAATATCATGCTGATGCACCACGTAACCGCAGCGCTGCGTGCGCACGTGCTGTTCACCCGCGACGTCGATTACATCGTGAAAGATGGTGAAGTGATCATCGTCGATGAGCACACTGGCCGTACGATGCAGGGCCGCCGCTGGTCTGATGGTTTGCATCAGGCAGTGGAAGCGAAAGAAGGCGTGGATATTCAAAACGAAAATCAGACGCTGGCTTCTATTACTTTCCAGAACTACTTCCGTCTGTACGAAAAACTGGCCGGTATGACCGGTACCGCAGACACCGAAGCATTCGAATTTAGCTCTATTTATAAGCTTGATACCATTGTTGTGCCAACTAACCGCCCTATGGTGCGTAAAGATATGGCTGACCTGGTTTACATGACTGAAATGGAAAAGATTGGCGCAATCATCGAAGACATTCGTAATTGTACCGCCAACGGCCAGCCGGTTCTGGTGGGTACTATTTCCATTGAGAAATCAGAAGTTGTCTCTAACGAGCTGACTAAAGCGGGTATTGCGCACAGCGTACTGAACGCCAAATTCCACGCCAAAGAAGCTGAGATCGTTTCTCAGGCCGGTCAGCCGAGCGCGGTGACTATCGCAACGAACATGGCCGGTCGCGGTACCGATATCGTGTTGGGTGGCAGCTGGCAGGTTGAAGTTGAAGATTTGGGCGAAGAAGCCACTGACGAGAAAATCGCAGAAATCAAAGCTGCCTGGCAGATTCGTCATGATGCCGTTCTGGCTTCCGGTGGTTTACACATCATTGGTACTGAGCGTCATGAATCACGCCGTATCGATAACCAGTTGCGCGGCCGTGCCGGACGTCAGGGTGATGCCGGTTCTTCACGCTTCTACCTGTCAATGGAAGATGCTCTGATGCGTATCTTCGCCTCCGATCGCGTTTCCGGCATGATGCGTAAACTGGGTATGAAACCGGGCGAAGCCATTGAGCACCCTTGGGTGACCAAAGCGATTGCCAATGCACAGCGTAAGGTTGAAAGCCGTAACTTCGATATCCGTAAGCAGTTGCTGGAATACGATGATGTGGCAAGCGATCAGCGTCGTGCGATCTACAGCCAGCGTAACGAACTGCTGGATGTGTCTGACGTGAGCGAAACCATCGCCAGCATACGTGAAGACGTGTTCAAAACTATGATCGACAGCTACATTCCACCTCAGTCTCTGGAAGAAATGTGGGATGTTGAAGGTCTGGAACAACGTCTGAAAACCGATTTCGAACTGGAAATGCCGATTGCAGAGTGGCTGGATAAAGAGCCTGAACTGCATGAAGAAACTCTGCGCGAACGTATTATGGAACTCGCGAAAGAATCATACGCCCGTAAAGAAGAAGTGGTTGGCGCTGAAATGATGCGTAACTTCGAGAAAGGCGTGATGCTTCAAACCCTCGATTCCTTGTGGAAAGAGCATCTGGCGGCGATGGATTATCTGCGTCAGGGTATCCACTTACGTGGTTACGCGCAGAAAGATCCTAAGCAGGAATATAAACGCGAGTCCTTCGCCATGTTTGCTGCAATGCTTGAATCACTGAAATACGAAGTGGTCAGCGTGCTGAGCAAAGTTCAGGTACGTATGCCTGAGGAAGTGGAAGCGATGGAGTTGCAGCGTCGTGAAGAAGCCGAGCGTCTGGCGCGTCAGCAACAACTGAGCCATCAGGATCAGCTGGAAGTTGAAGTGGAAGAGGCAGCACGCCTTGCTTCTTCGGGGGAGCGTAAAGTTGGGCGTAACGATCTCTGCCCATGCGGTTCCGGCAAAAAATACAAACAATGCCATGGCCGCCTGCAAAAGTAAGATATCAGGCTAAGTCATCGTGTTAATCTTAAAGGCGGCTAATCACCGCCTTTATTTTTTGTCTTAAAAGTACGGTTCAGTACAGGAATTTCAGTCAGGGGAAAGGTGAATACTGTGACGATTAAGCAACTGAATATCTCAGTCGGCATCATCCGTAATACACAGAAAGAAATTTTTATTACTCAGCGTGATGCTTCATCACACATGGCAGGTTTTTGGGAGTTCCCCGGCGGCAAGATCGAATCGGGTGAAACGCCTGAACAGGCTGTGATCCGCGAATTGCAGGAAGAAGTCGGGATCGAGGCAATATCTCTGGTATTGCTCGATACTCTTGAGCACCGCTTTCCTGACCGTACCATTACGCTGCACTTCTTTATGGTTGAAGACTGGAAGGGCGAGCCGTATGGGAAAGAAGGCCAGCCGAAACGCTGGATTGCCCAGTCGCAGCTAAATGAAGCAGAGTTCCCGCCGGCCAATGAAGCGATCGTTCGGGCACTGAAAAACAATCAGTTCTGATCTACGTTAAATTCCACGTACAAAAAAGGGGCCGAAGCCCCTTTCTGTTTATCCCTTCTCGTACCTGCTTTGCGCGTTAAATCTCTTCTTCGCTCCACTCATCCAGATCGTTGATATCCCCTTTGCTGGGAATACGTTTCTCTTCATCGGCCCATTCGCCGAGGTCGATCAACTGACAGCGTTTGCAGCAAAAAGGCCGGTAGGGGCTTTGCTCGCCCCATACCACCGTTTTGCCACAGGTCGGGCAATTCACTTCAATAATTTCGGGATCCATTTGCAACTCCTAGCAGCAGGCAAGATCAAAATTCAGTCGCGCGGGAACCACGCCATGTTCGCTGTCGAGGGGCAAAAAGCGAATGGCATAACGGGTTTTGTGCCCGGACACTTGCGGGTAGAGCAGATTTTCCATCGACAGGCGTAATCGTAACAGATCCGCGCCTTCAGCATTGTCCTGGAAAAAGCCATTAAGGCTGATTTGATTGCGGAAAACACCGGACTGGCGGATCAAATCTAGCACCATCGTGAGCGAATTGTTCAGCGGCGCCAGCGTTTCTAGCCAGTTTTTTACTTCGCCATCCCGCTGTGACTGTGCCAGATGCAGCCAGATATGCAGCGTCGGCAAGTCAAAGCTGCAACAGCCGCCCGGAATGCTGAGACGCTGACGTACCAGCGCGATCATGCGATCTTCTTTCAGCGCCTGACCAATACGCGGGGCTTTCATCAGCACACCTGCACACTGCTTCAGCTCGGTGCGTAACCCTTCAATGCGCGTTAAATCGACGCCGGGGACATCCTGCCACTGGGACAATTTTTGTTGCTGACGCTCAAGTTCTTTCAGTAAATCGGTGCGGACTTCGCCGCGTTCTAACACATCCAGTAAGTCGGATGCCGTGCGAAAGAACAGCAGGGCGGAAGAAATAGCAGTGACCTGTGCATTGGCATGCAGCTGCTGTAACAGAAATTCAATGCGCAACCAGGTACGCATTTTTTCATTTAAAGGATGTTCAAAAAGAACCGTGGCTGCGGCTTCACTCATGCTGGGCAATATCCTGTCTGTTTTCTCCCTGATAATTCAACGCATTATTCACGGAGATACTGATGCCGCCAATGTTAAATAGCGGCTATGTAATTGGGCAACACGCGGTTCAATCGTTTCGGGACCGCCGCTGTTATCAATGATGTCATCCGCGCAGGCCAGCCGTTTTTCACGACTTACCTGCGAGGCAATAATATTTTCAGCCTGCTCACGGCTGACACCGTCGCGCTGAATCGTGCGCGAAAGCTGAGTTTGCGGATCAACGTCGACCACCAGTACGCGATGGGCCCGTGCCTGCAATCCATTTTCAATTAATAACGGTACGACCCAGAGCACGTAAGGCGTTTGCGCCTGCGCGATAAGGCGCTGCGTTCGGGCATGAATAACCGGATGCAGCAATTTGTTAACCCATTCTTTCTCAACGGGGTTGCTGAATATACATTCTCTCAAAACGGCGCGGTTAAGCGATCCGTCAGCGAGAAGAATACTGTTACCAAAATGGCTGCTCAACTCATCCAGCGCCGGTTCGCCGGGGGCAACCACCTGACGGGCAATAACATCAGCATCGACAATGCTTACGCCGTGGCGTGCAAAGCTCTCAGCAACGGTACTTTTCCCGCTCCCTATGCCTCCGGTCAATGCAACGATATACGCCATGCTGATGCTCTGATAAATTTAGTTGGGTAAATGATAAAGAGATTATGAGTAAGTGCAAGCCGCTCTCGTGTTGGTTTAGGACTTAGAAAATTATTCAGCTGTGCAATCAAAAGTCTGTGATGTCAGTTGGAAAAGCCATCTTGCCGTTGTCATTTTCCTGTGTATGATAAAACCACTGGAAAGGGTGTCTAATTTTTCGCTTTACGCCCTAGCGACCCGTCGCCAAACCAGGACAAACCCGTCATGCGCATTGAAGAAGATTTGAAGTTAGGCTTTAAAGACGTACTTATCCGCCCTAAACGTTCCACCCTCAAAAGCCGTTCCGAAGTAGAACTGGAGCGCACCTTCACATTCAAACACTCCGCGATCAGCTGGTCAGGCACGCCAATTATTGCCGCCAATATGGATACCGTAGGGACATTCCGCATGGCGACGGTGCTGGCATCCTTCGGCATGCTGACGGCAGTTCATAAGCATTACACTGTTGAACAATGGCAGGCTTTCATCGCTTCTGTAGATGAATCCGTCCTGCGCAATGTGATGGTTTCCACCGGGACGTCTGAAGCAGATTTCGTCAAAACACTGCAAATTCTCGCAATGTCACCATTGCTGAAATTTGTGTGTCTTGATGTTGCTAACGGCTATTCGGAGCACTTTGTCGATTTCCTACAACGCGTACGCGAAGCCTGCCCGGATAAAGTCATCTGTGCCGGTAACGTGGTCACCGGTGAAATGGTCGAAGAGCTGATCCTCTCGGGTGCAGACATTGTCAAAGTCGGCATTGGACCGGGTTCAGTCTGTACTACCCGCGTTAAAACCGGTGTCGGTTATCCGCAGCTTTCCGCTGTGATCGAATGCGCTGATGCCGCACATGGTCTGGGCGGACAGATTGTCAGCGACGGTGGCTGTGCCGTGCCGGGCGATGTGGCTAAAGCTTTCGGCGGCGGTGCCGACTTCGTGATGCTCGGCGGAATGCTGGCAGCGCATGAAGAGTGTGAAGGTACTGTCGTTGAAGAGAACGGTGAAAAATTTATGCTGTTTTACGGTATGAGTTCCGAATCTGCGATGAAACGTCACGTCGGCGGCGTAGCTGAATATCGCGCAGCGGAAGGCAAAACCGTGAAGTTGCCTTTGCGAGGCCCGGTTGAAAATACTGTTCGCGATATCCTTGGCGGTCTGCGTTCTGCATGCACTTATGTGGGTGCCGATCGTCTGAAAGAGCTGACCAAGCGCACTACCTTTATCCGCGTGGCAGAGCAGGAAAACCGTCTTTTCGGCGGTAAGTAATCGCTTAAAGATACGAGCCTCAATTACGGCTTTAAGGCGTCTATAACGGCGAAACAGGTTTTCGCCGTTTTCATTTCCTCCAAACGTCCCGTCGATAGTGCGCCTCATCCCATCACCGATCCCAACTGGAAAATAGGCAGATACATGGCGATCACTAAGCCACCAACAATCACGCCCATCACGGCCATCAGAACCGGTTCAATCGTTTGGGACAACGTGTCCGCCAGCGAATTCGCCTTCTCATTATGCAGATGCGCCAGCTTCAGCAGCAACTCATCCAGCGACCCAGACTCCTCCCCGATTTTTATCAGTTGCTGACACAGCGAAGGAAACAGCGGCGACTGCACAAAGGCCTTATGCAGCGGTATACCTTGCATAATTTGCTCACGGATCTGGCTGAGCGCACTCTGAAAATGCAAATTAGACAGGGAGGATGCCGCCGCCTCCAGCCCGGAAATCAGCGTCATTCCTGCCTGTTGTGTCATCGCCAGCGTCTGAAATATCTGGCTGAGGCAACTGTCGGTAACCAGCCGTGAGGTTAACGGCAACCTTAGGAGCAGCATTTGCTCCCTATGCTTCCAGCGCTTTTGCGGATGTAGTTTGCGCAAATAGGCAAAGCAGCCAACTGATATAACACCCGTCAGCCACGGACCGGTACTGATCAGGACATCCGATGTACTGACCAGCATGCGCGTGAACCACGGCAGCTCGGCATCAAAGGAGGCATAGATTTTGGCAAACTCCGGCAGAACCAGGGTTAGCATCAGTAAGGTCACCACCGTAGCTATTACACTGACGATCAGCGGATAGCGCAGGGCTTTTTTCACTTTATCTCTCAGTTTGGCCTGCTGTTCCTGCTGTGCGGCCAGCTGTAAACAGCAGCGATCCATCTGACCGGTGAGTTCACCGATGGCAATAATCTGCCGGTAGATATCCGGGAACACATCAGGATAGGCATTCAGCATTGCGGATAAAGGCCTCCCTTCACGAACTCCTTTAGCGATATTTTGCAAAACGCATTGCCACGCCATTTTCGGATGCTCATTTGCCAGCAACATCAGGCTATTGACCAGCGGCAGTCCGGCCTGTAGCAGCGTGGCAAGTTGCCTAACCATCGCAACGCGTTCTGAATTTTTCCAGTAGCCCCGGTTCAGACGTTGCTTCATTTGAATCTTCAGTGGTTGCAAACTGGCTGCGAAAAGCTGCTGATAAATGCCATCTTTACTGGCCTCGATGCTGCTGCCTTGCTGAATGTTTCCCTGAATATCGATGGCCTGCCAGTGATACAGGCACCATCTTTGGGAAAGCGCAGGCATTTCACTCATGCATCGGTTTCCTCGCCGGTGACGCGATAGAGTTCTTCCAGCGAAGTGATCCCTTGCTCAACCAGCAGCATTCCGGCTTCCTGCAGTGTGATTTGCCCCTGCTCGCGGGCAATTTTGCTCAGTTCATTCACTGTGGCTTCTGCAACCAGTGCCTGCTGCAAGCGTGGTGTAATGCTCAGTGTTTCATAAATGCCTGTCCGTCCGTAATAGCCGGAAAAGCACTGATGACAGCCGGTAGCCAGCCAGAGTGGGATCTGGGCACCTCGCCCGTTTTCACCTTTACCGACAAACCCCATGTGCGCCTTACGGCAGTGCGGACAGAGTTTTCGCACCAGTCGCTGAGCAATTACCAGCCGCAGGCTGGCGGCAATGTGAAAGCCTTCAATGCCCATCTGACGCAGCCGGGTCAGCGTTTCACAGGTGGAATTGGTGTGTAACGTTGAAAGCACCAGATGCCCGGTTTGTGCGGCTTTTACGGCGATTTCTGCCGTTTCCTTATCACGTATCTCGCCGACCATAATCACATCCGGATCCTGGCGCAGCAATGCGCGCAGCACACTGGCAAAGCTGAGATCAGTTTTACTATTGATCTGCGTCTGGTTGATGCCGCTGACCGGAATTTCGATCGGATCCTCCACGCTGCAAATATTGCGGGAGATGGCATTCAGATGCCGTAACCCACTGTAAAGCGTGACGGTTTTACCGCTGCCGGTCGGGCCGGTGACCAAAACCAGCCCCTGCGGGTGTTTCAGCGCGGCTTTGAAATACTCGAGATCGCGCAGTGTCAGCCCCAGTTGCGACATCGCCAGATCCTGCTGGGTCATATGCAGGATCCGCAGCACGATTTTTTCACCATGCAACGTTGGCAGGGAGGAGACGCGCATTGAGTAACGCTGGTTTTGAAGCATCACTGACAGCTGTCCGTCCTGTGGTAAGCGGCGTTCTGCAACGTTCAGCTGCCCCATGATTTTCAGCCGCGCACAAACACCCGCCGCCATTGAAAACTCAGGGCCGGGAATCTCCTGCAAAACGCCGTCAATTCGTACGCGGACACGGAAGCTGTGCTCGTAAGGCTCGAAGTGAACATCCGAAGCCCGACGGGTGATTGCCTGTCTGAGAATCTGATTGAGGACATTAATTACCGGCGCATCACTCTGGTCGTTAAGCTCATTTTCCTCTGAACTACCCGAAGCCGGACGCGACTCACCTTTTGCAGGTTCTTCTTTAGGATCAGTGCTGCTTTTCTCCATTACCTGTTCGAGTCTTGCCTGTGGCCAGCGTTCAAGCTGAACTTTCAGCCCGCTTGCAAAGCGCAGAACGTTGCTCAACGTATCGGTATCTGGTTCAGCCTCATGACAGGCCACCCGCAAAGTCTGTTCGTCTCGATGTAAAATCACCGCTTTGTAACGCTGGCAAAGTGCTTCCAGTGAAGCTTCACTTTGCTGTTTCAGGTTTTCTACCGGTGAAACCCGATTTAATGGCATGTCACTCATTTCGGCGCTCCTGTGGTGTCAAAACGGAAGACGCTTTCGCAAGCTTCAACCATCGAAGTGTTACCTGAATTGGTGCAGGTACGGTTCCAGATAATGCCGCCGGCCTGATTGTCGAGAGTAGGGGTCATTACAACGCTGAGACCGTTAAGTGCCTGCTGACCTGTCAGTGTGATGATCCCCGCACTGACTTGTGTCTGGCTGACATAGCGGCTTGTGGCGGTCGCAGGGATCCCCTGACTGCCCGCATTGCAGCTAGTCAGAGCACCTGCATCAATCACGCACAGCTCCACGCCGGTTTTATACGGCACCATGGTTTGCAGCATGTCGGTCAGGGCCGCTTTTTGAATGTAACTTTGATAAGCGGGAATGCCGATGGCGCTGAGGATCGCAATAATTGCGATCACCACCATCAGCTCTATGAGGGTAAATCCTTGTTGCCGTTGCATGGCTTTCTCCGTCTGGTGTAACTGCATGGATGTTGCTCAGGCAGCAAACTAAACGAAGAAAAAAAAGGACTCCAGCATCATCGGTGGCTTCTCCGCGACGTCTTCCAGGATAAATGTGCAAGCTCAGAAGGCAGGCAAAACTTTTGCGTGATGTCTCGCAATTATGCTCAGGAGGTCAAAAAGGGAGTTGGCAGAGTTCGATGAGAATGAGAGGGTAATGCGGCAAGTTCGAGAGAGTCCGAAGACGTCATATTGCCCCCTGCAAGGATTTCAGAGGGCAATAGCTGAAAGGCTAATTAGTTGAAACGCATAGAGAGATCCATCGCCCGGACATGCTTAGTCAGCGCGCCGACAGAAATATAATCCACGCCGGTTTCAGCGAATTCACGCAGCGTTTTTTCAGTGACATTGCCAGAGACTTCCAGCAATGCGCGGCCCGCGGTGAGGGCTACACCTTCGCGCATCATCGGCACGGTGAAGTTATCCAGCATGATGATGTCCGCACCCGCATCCAGTGCTTGCTGAAGTTCGTCTAGCGATTCAACTTCGACTTCAACCGGGACGTCCGCGTGGATCCACAACGCACGTTCAACTGCCGCTTTAATCGAGCCGCAGGCAATAATGTGGTTTTCTTTAATGAGGAAAGCATCAGCAAGGCCGAGACGGTGATTGCTGCCGCCACCGCACAGTACGGCATATTTCAATGCTGTGCGCAGGCCAGGCAGGGTTTTTCGGGTATCCAGCAGCTGCGTTTTGGTGCCTGCGAGGCGTTTCACATAGTGATTCACTTCAGTGGCCACGCCAGATAAGGTCTGGACAAAATTCAGTGCCGTGCGTTCGCCGGTCAGCAGCATGCGCGCAGAGCCTGAAAGCTCACATAATGTCTGGTTTTCAGAAACTGAATCGCCATCTTTGACATACCATTTGACGGTGATTTTGTCTCCCGCCAGTTGGGTAAAGACTTCATCCAGCCAGCGCTGACCACAAAAAATTCCGGCTTCACGAGTAATAACGGTCGCGCTGGCATCTTTATCCTGCGGCAACAGTTGGGCGGTTAAGTCATTGTCGGCATTGGCTTCGCCGCCGAGGTCTTCACCCAGCGCCTGAGTCACAAGTAAGGGAATATCACTCTCGATACGTTCGAGTAACTGTGCGCGGCGACTTTCAGGGCTGTAGCTGCGGGTAGACATACAAATACTCCGAAATGGCGGAAAGAAGGACAAAAAAACATGCTACCCTGTTGCTGTGATAAGTACCACCCAGGCACATCATTGAGGTCATTGATGCACTTAGAACATGGCTGGATTGCCGAGGCCCGGCAGGTTGTTTCTCCCCATTCCGATCTCCGTCCTGACGACGAAATCCCCTCACTACTGGTGATCCATAACATCAGTTTGCCGCCCGGAAAATTCGGTGGTCCGTATATTGATCAGTTATTTACCGGCACGCTGAATCCGCAGGACGATCCTTATTTTGAAGGGATCCACCAGCTGCGCGTCGCCGCGCATTGCCTGATCCGGCGTGACGGCGAAATCGTCCAATACGTGCCTTTCGATAAACGCGCCTGGCACGCAGGTGTTTCCAGCTGGCAAGGACGTGAGCGCTGTAATGATTTTTCCATCGGTATTGAGATGGAAGGGACTGACTTTGAGCCTTTCACAAAAGCACAATATCGCAGCCTGGCGGCCGTTACTGAGTTGTTAATTAAGCACTATCCGATTAGTCTTGATGCCATTACCGGACACAGTGACATTGCGCCGGGGCGTAAAACGGATCCCGGCCCTGAGTTTGACTGGGCATTTTATCGCAAGCTGTTAACACCTTCCGCAGGGCACAATGCTTCTGCTGACTCGTGAATGAACGCGGGTTCAGGTTTTTTTTAGCGCGTGATGTGTTGAGAGAGAGTGACAATCGATGACGTTATTTACTTTATTGCTGGTGCTGGCTTGGGAGCGCTTGTTCAAACTGGGTGAACACTGGCAGTTGGATCATCGGTTCGAGGTGATTTTCAGCCGCGGACGACAGACTTCTCTGGCGAAAACGCTGGCGATCGCCGTGGTCTGGATGGCGGTGATTTGGGTGATCCTGCGTACGGTTCAGGGCTTGTTTTTTGGCGTGCCTTCGCTGATTTTGTGGGTGATTATCTGTCTGTTGTGCATCGGTGCAGGCGTTAAACGTAAACATTATCGTGCCTATCTGAAATCAGCCCGTCAGGGCGATGCCGATGCCACGAAAGAGATGGCAGAAGAGCTGGCGCTGATCCACGGTTTGCCAACAGATTGCACCGAAGAAGCCCGTCTGCGTGAGCTGCAAAATGCGCTGTTGTGGATTAACTTCCGTTATTACCTTGGGCCGCTGTTCTGGTTCGTGGTGCTTGGCCCCTACGGACCGGTTGCGCTGGGCGGGTACGCTGTGCTGCGTGGCTATCAGACCTGGCTCGCGCGCCATACGACGCCGCTCAAACGCGCGCAGTCCGGCGTAGACAGTTTGCTGCACATTCTTGACTGGATCCCGGTGCGTCTGGCTGGTGTGGCGTATGCGCTGCTCGGGCACGGCGAAAAAGCATTACCGGCATGGTTTGCCTCGCTCGGAGACATTCATTCTTCGCAATATCACGTGCTGACCCGTCTGGCGCAGTTCTCGCTGGCGCGTGATCCACATATGGATCCGGTGCAGACGCCGCGCGCCGCCGTTGGGCTGGCGCGTAAAGTCACCATGATTATTCTGGTCGTGGTGGCGCTGCTGACGATTTATGGCGCGCTGATTTAACGCCGCAGTTTCGCTGCCCAGCGTCATCTCTGAACAAATTAAAAGCCCGGCGCATTCACATGGCCGGGCTTTTTATCGCTTTCTCTTAACTGTTTCTCTAAAGCGTTATGGCAGTTTTTGCAAGGTCAGCGGACGGTTGTCGGCGGCAGGTTCGCCGAAGTCCGGCAGCCCGTTGTCGTCCCAGCGAATGTTTTTAATCCGGGTATGACGGTTCGGGTCATACAAAGGATCGCCTTCAATCTCGGTGTAATTTCGCGCGTGGTAAACCAATACATCGTCACCCTGTTCGTTGCGGGTAAAGCTGTTGTGACCGGGGCCGAACTGTTTGTTCGTTGCGTGAGTGGTAAATACCGGATGCGGCGATTTATGCCACGAAGACGCATCCAGCAGGTTGCTGTGCACATCAGCTGTGAGCAATCCGATACAGTAATTCTCATCGGTGGCGCTGGCGGAGTAGGTGATGAAAATCTTATCGCCATGAGTGATCACCGCGGGTCCTTCGTTCACCCAAAAGCCGATAATTTCCCAGTCCAGTTCGGGTTTACTGAGCATCACCGGCGGCGATTTCAGCGTCCACGGATTTTCCATTTCGGCAATATACAGGTTGGAGTTGCCGCGGATCGCCGGGTCTTTCTGAGCCCACAGATAATAGCTTTTTCCCTGATGCCCGAAATGCGTGGCATCAAGTGAGAAACTGTCGATCGGCGTTTGGATCCGCCCCTTTTCGATCCATTTCCCCTTAAGCGGGTCGGCATCCTCACACACCAGCGCATACATGCGGTGCTGAAACAGTCCGTCCTTAATCTCCTGTGACGGCGCGGCAGCGTAGTAAATCACCCATTTCCCGTCGATGAAATGCAGTTCAGGTGCCCAGATAAGTGCGCTCATCGGGCCGCTGTCGGGTTTGCGCCAGACGATTTTTGCCGGTGCATCAGCAAGGCCGGTCAGCGTTTTTGAGCGGCGAATTTCCAGCCGGTCATATTCCGGCACTGAGGCGATAAAATAATAATGCCCATCGCTGTGCAGCCAGATATGCGGATCGGCACGTTGTTCGATGAGCGGGTTTGGATAATTACTCATGTTTCAGCTCCTTGCTTTGAAGTGGGAGGGAGCCCGCGTCAGGTGCATTTTTCGTGTCGTGGTATTCATTCAGCTCGCGGTAATTGCGGCGGCGAATTTCCAGATCTGACTGGATGGTGCGCATCATTTCGCGGTCAACTTTTAGTAAACGAACAACGCCTGCGGTGATGAGATAGCCAACGCCGGGGATTACTGTGAATAACAATACTATCCCGTTGATGGCGTGATCACTCTGTCGCGCCGCGCCAGCGTCGTAGCCATAGCCTGAAAGCAGGAAGCCTACCATCGCCCCGGCCACAGCCAGGCCGCATTTGAGGAAGAACAGGTTACCGGAGAAGCTGATGCCGGTGATGCGTTTGCCGGTTTTCCATTCGCCGTAGTCATCCACATCTGCCATCAGCGACCAGTGCAGCGGAGAAGGCAACTGGTGCATGATATTCAGGACAAAGTAGGCGACCAGAATCAGCGTCGTGGCGTGCGGATCGAGGAAATAGAAGCCGCATGAGAAAATGGTCAGGATGATGTTGGCCCAGAAGAACACTTTCAGTTTGCAGAACTTGTCGGTCAGCGGTTTCGCCAGCGCGCTGCCGATCATCATGCCGACCACGCCGAGGCTGATAAACATGCTGGCAAACGAGGTGGATTTCTCCATCACCCAGGTGACGTAATACATCGTTGCAGCCATGCGGATAAAGCCCGGACACACGTTGCAGAAGGTCAGCAGCAGAATGCGAACCCACTGGTCGTTTTTCCAGATGTCTTTCAGGTCAGATTTCAGCGCATGTTTAGACGGCACCGCAGGCTGGATACGTTCTTTCACGAAGCTGAAACAGAACAGAAACATGAACAGCGCGATAATCGCCATCACGCCCATAGACATCTGGTAGCCCTTGGCTTTGTCCGCACCGCCAAACCAGTCGGCCATTGGCAGGAGCGTCGAAGACAAGATCAGCGTCGCGATCCCCACCATAAAGAAGCGATAAGACTGGCAGGCCACGCGCTCGTGCGGATCGGCGGTGATGACGCCGCCCAGCGAGCAGTAAGGGATGTTAATTGCGGTATAGGTCAGTGACATCAGGAAGTAAGTCACAAAGGCATAGATAACCTTGCTGTTATAGGTCCATTCCGGTGTCGTGAACATCAGTACGCTGAACAGGACGTAGGGCACCGATATCCATAACAAGTAGGGACGGAAACGCCCCCAGCGGGTCGTGGTGCGGTCGGCAATCGCGCCCATGATCGGGTCAGTGACGGCGTCGATCACACGCACCGACAGCAGTAATACACCGACCAGCGCCGGGGCAAGGCCGAAAACGTCGGTATAAAAGTAATTAAGAAACAGCATGATGGCGCCGCCAATCATGTTGCATCCCGCGTCCCCCATGCCGTACGCCACTTTCTCTTTGAATGACAGCGCGCCTTCCTTCATGGATGTTCTCTCCGGCTATTGGTTAAAAGAGTGATGTTAAAAAACTGTTTGTTAGCCAAGAGTATTGGCGCGGGAGGGGCAGAGGAGTCAGGAGGTAAGAGTCATGAAGATGGACGTTTTAGTCATGCTGGGCAAAGTGTGACCCAGATAACAAAGCGCCCCGGCCTGGAAATCGGACCGGGGCGCTTAAGATTTTAAGCCTTTAACAACGCTGACTTAATTTCAGGCTTTCACGGATTTTCCGCTTTGCTGATTTTTGACCCAGTAACCGAGGCCCAGAATCACCAGCCAGACAGGGATCAGCCATACAGAAATGGCCATGCCCGGCGTGATCGCCATAATCACCAGGATCGCTGCCATGAACAGTAAGCAGATATAGTTACCCACCGGATACAGCAGCGCCTTGAACTTGGTTTCGATCCCTTCGCGACGCATCGCCTGGCGGAACTTGATGTGCGCAAGGCTTATCATCGCCCAGTTGATGACCAGTGCGGAAACCACCAGCGCCATCAGCAGACCGAAGGCTTCGCCCGGCATCAGATAGTTAATCAGTACGCACAGGGCTGTCGTGGCCGCAGAAACCATGATAGAAGCAACCGGCACGCCACGTTTGTCGACGTTCATCAGGGCTTTTGGTGCATTACCTTGCTGAGCCAGACCAAATAGCATACGGCTGTTGCAGTACACACAGCTGTTATAGACCGACAGTGCCGCAGTCAGGATCACCACGTTGAGGGCATTGGCGACCAGCGCATCACCCAGATCGTGGAAAATCAGGACGAATGGGCTGGTGTCCGGCCCTACGCGGGTCCACGGCATCAGGGAAAGCAAGACAGCCAGTGAGCCCACATAGAAAATCAGGATACGGTAAATAACCTGATTGGTGGCTTTAGGAATGCTTATCTCCGGGTTGTCAGCTTCTGCGGCGGTGATACCCACCAGCTCCAGACCCCCGAATGAGAACATGATGATAGCCATCATCATCACCAGCCCGGTCATACCATGAGGCAGGAAGCCACCTTGCTCCCAAAGGTTTCGCACTGTCGCCTGCGGACCGGCAGTATCGCTGAACAGCAACCAGCCACCGAACAGGATCATGGCCACTACCGCGACGACCTTGATGATCGCAAACCAGAACTCCATCTCACCAAAGACTTTAACGTTGGTCAGGTTGATAGCATTGATCAGCACGAAGAACACAGCCGCAGAAGCCCAGGTTGGGATCTCCGGATACCAGAATTGAATATATTTACCGACGGCGGTCAGCTCTGCCATCGCGACCAGCACGTACAGCACCCAGTAGTTCCAGCCAGAAGCAAAACCGGCAAACCCACCCCAGTATTTATAGGCGAAGTGGCTGAAAGAACCGGCGACCGGTTCTGCAACGACCATTTCACCGAGCTGGCGCATAATCAGGAATGCGATAAATCCGGCAATCGCGTAGCCAAGAATAATACCCGGCCCCGCAGACTGAATAACGGAGGCGCTGCCCAGAAACAGGCCCGTTCCGACTGCCCCACCTAACGCGATCAACTGAATGTGGCGGTTTTTCAGACCGCGCTTCAGCTCATCGCCATGTTGTTGATCAACCATTTACCTGTCCTCTGTCATTGGGGCAAAACCCATAGCATTCTGCGTGTTAGAAAGAATGTAAGGCGATAATTACACTTTTTGTATTTAATTATTTACGGCTGGATTGTGCCTAAAAATCAGCATCATCTACCGTTCGGGCAAGAATAGTGTTATGCGAAAAAGTTTGCACCTGATTTATGCATCATCTGCATAACAAATAACCGAATTAACGGTAAATTTGCTCAGGATCGTAAAAATGTGATCTAAAGCGTGGAAAAAAAGGAGAATGCTAAAAAGTTGTTAAATTGTGCGAGGTCGACGCATTTACTGGGTAGCCATATGGACACAAGGTGAATACTTTGTTACTTTACGGCCACGTTTTTTAAATTGGTATTACCAATTGACTCCGGCAACTTACAGAGTCGCTACTCGCAGAGAACAGCACTGATATGGCTTACAGCAAAATCCGCCAGCCTAAGTTATCCGATGTGATCGAGCAGCAACTTGAGTTCCTGATCCTCGAAGGCACTTTGAGACCCGGAGAAAAGCTTCCGCCAGAACGTGAACTGGCCAAACAGTTTGATGTTTCACGACCTTCTCTCAGAGAGGCGATCCAAAGCCTGGAAGGGAAGGGACTGCTCCTGCGTCGTCAGGGTGGTGGCACTTTCGTGCAAAGTAATTTGTGGCAAAGCGTGAGCGATCCGCTGGCCGAGTTACTGGCTGACCATCCTGAATCACAATTCGATCTCCTTGAAACACGCCATGCCCTTGAAGGGATTGCTGCCTATTATGCTGCGCTCAGAGGCACAGAGGAAGATTTAGCACGCATTCGTGATTGTCACGTGGGCATTCAGACCGCACAAGACAGCGGGGATCTGGACGCAGAAGCCGATGCGGTTATGCAGTATCAGGTCGCTGTAACAGAAGCAGCCCATAATGTGGTGCTGCTGCATCTGGTTCGCTGTATGGGACCGATGCTTGAGAAGAACGTACGACAGAACTTTGAATTGCTCTACTCACGCCGGGAAATGCTGGCAACGGTAAGCAACCACCGCGCCAGTATTTTCGAGGCGATTGTTGCACGTGAACCAGAAATGGCGCGCGCTGCATCTCACCGTCACCTGGCGTTCATTGAAGAAGTTTTGCTGGATCTCAGCAGGGAACACACCCGGCGGGATCGGTCATTACGACGGCTCCAGCAACGGAAAGATGAAAGTTAACCTTCGGGATTAATTTTTAGAGCCTTCACTTGAGGGCTCACGGCAACTACATGACGGGCCTGTCTTCGTGCGTTTTGTTGAAAACGAAGAGCTTTGTGAAAGAGCGCAGGAAGACAGGCTCCAGATAAACCAACGTATTAGATACAGATAAGGAAAAGCACCATGTCAGAACGTGTAAATAATGACGTGGATCCGATCGAAACTCGCGACTGGCTACAAGCGATCGAATCGGTCATCCGTGAAGAGGGTGTTGAGCGTGCGCAGTTCCTGATTGATCAGGTTCTGAGTGAAGCACGTAAAGGCGGCGTGAGCGTCGCAGCTGGCGCGGCCAGCCGTAATTATGTCAACACCATCGCTGTTGAAGACGAACCTGAGTATCCGGGTAACCTGGAGCTGGAACGCAACATTCGTACCGCAATCCGCTGGAATGCGATCATGACCGTTCTGCGTGCGTCGAAGAAAGATCTGGATCTGGGCGGCCATATGTCATCCTTCCAGTCTTCCGCAGCGGTTTACGAAGTTTGCTTCAACCACTTCTTCCGTGCTCGCAACGAGAAAGACGGCGGCGATCTGGTGTATTTCCAGGGCCATATCTCTCCGGGCGTGTACGCGCGTGCTTTCCTTGAAGGCCGCCTGACTGAAGACCAGATGAACAATTTCCGTCAGGAAGTTCACGGTAAAGGTCTGTCATCTTATCCGCACCCTAAACTGATGCCTGAATTCTGGCAGTTCCCGACCGTATCAATGGGTCTGGGTCCAATCGGTGCTATCTATCAGGCTAAGTTCCTGAAATACCTTGATCACCGCGGTCTGAAAGACACCAAAGAACAGCGCGTTTATGCGTTCCTGGGTGATGGTGAAATGGACGAACCAGAATCCAAAGGTGCGATCACCATCGCGACCCGTGAGAAACTGGACAACCTGTGCTTCATCATCAACTGTAACTTACAGCGCCTTGATGGCCCGGTAACCGGCAACGGTAAAATCATCAACGAACTGGAAGGCATCTTTGCAGGCGCCGGCTGGAACGTGATCAAAGTGATTTGGGGCAACCGTTGGGATGAACTGCTGCGTAAAGATACCAGCGGTAAACTGATCCAGCTGATGAACGAAACCGTGGACGGCGACTACCAGACCTTCAAGTCCCGTGACGGTAAATACGTTCGTGAACACTTCTTCGGCCGTTATCCGGAAACCGCTGCGCTGGTCAAAGATATGACCGACGATGAGATCTGGGCATTGAACCGTGGTGGTCATGATCCGAAGAAAGTCTTCGCTGCACTGAACAAAGCACAGAACACCAAAGGTCAGCCGACCGTTATCCTTGCACATACCATCAAAGGTTATGGCATGGGCGAAGCGGCCGAAGGCAAGAACATTGCTCACCAGGTGAAGAAAATGAACATGGATGGCGTGCGCTATATCCGTGATCGTTTCAGCGTGCCAGTGACCGATGAAAATCTGGAAAAACTGCCGTACATCAC